>FTLB01008237.1_pt1 | contig 253970 bp, 229 predicted proteins | sample 1658291 | NCBI WGS metagenome assembly FTLB01 (sample SAMEA3914812, study PRJEB12502) | metagenome | biome: forest; material: soil | place: Canada | collected 2011-07-07 | depth 0.1 m
TGCCGGTACGACTTCGAACAAATCGCCCACGATGCCATAGTCGGCTACCGAAAAAATCGGCGCTTCAGGATCTTTGTTGATCGCAACGATAGTCTTGGAGTCTTTCATGCCAGCCAAATGTTGAATCGCGCCAGAAATACCAATCGCGATATACAGCGAAGGCGCAACGATTTTACCGGTCTGGCCAACCTGCCAGTCATTCGGCACGTAGCCGGCATCAACAGCAGCGCGCGATGCGCCCATTGCCGCACCGAGTTTATCTGCCAGCGGCTCCAGAATTTTGAAGTTATCGCCAGAACCCATACCGCGACCGCCGGATACAATTATTTTTGCAGCAGTCAATTCCGGGCGATCCGATTTTGCCACCTCGCGTGACACGAAACTCGACTTGCCGGAGTCAGCCACCGCAGCTATCGATTCAACCGCCGCCGAACCGCCTGTCGCAGCTGCATCAAAACCGGTAGTACGTACCGTGATCACTTTTTTGGTGTCGGACGATTGCACTGTTGCGATTGCATTTCCAGCATAGATCGGACGTTCGAACGTATCGGCAGAAATGATTTTAGTGATTTCAGAAATCTGTGCCACGTCCAGACTCGCCGCTACGCGAGGTGCAATATTTTTTCCATATGCAGTTGCCGGTGCCAGAATATGGTCGTAACCGGCAGCGACTGCTAATACCTGTGCCGCAATATTTTCCGCCAGGCCGTCAGCAAAATGCGCCGCATCGGCCACCAGTACTTTCGATACGCCTGCCAATTTTGATGCAGCTTCTGCCGCCGCGCCACAATTAAAACCAGCCACCAGAACGTGCACGTCACCACCGCATTGCGTTGCCGCAGTAACTGTGTTTGCAGTACTTCCTTTTAAGCTGAGGTTATCGTGCTCAGCAATTACTAATGTCGTCATTTAGATCACCTTCGCTTCATTTTTAAGTTTTGCGACCAAAGTAGCCACATCAGGCACGATAATTCCGGCTGAGCGTTGTGCCGGCTCGACCACTTTTAGAGTTTTTACGCGAGGTGTTACGTCCACACCCAAATCGGCAGGCTTGACGTTATCCAGTTGTTTTTTCTTGGCCTTCATGATGTTAGGCAAAGTCACATAGCGCGGTTCGTTCAAGCGCAAATCCGTCGTAATGATCGCCGGCAAAGTTAATGACAGCGTTTCCAATCCGCCATCCACTTCACGCGTCACACTGACTTTTCCGTCCGCAACCACCACTTTGGAGGCGAAGGTCGCCTGAGGCCAGCCCAGCATGGCGGCCAACATCTGACCGGTTTGATTGCAGTCGTCATCAATCGCCTGTTTGCCGAGGATGATTAACGCAGGCTGTTCTTTGTCTGCCAGTGCCTTGAGCAATTTGGCGACGGCCAGTGGCTGCAATTCGACATCTGTTTCAACCAGGTAGCCGCGGTCTGCACCTATCGCCATCGCTGTGCGCAATGTTTCCTGGCATTGTGCAACGCCGCAGGAAACGGCAATGATTTCTGTCGCTACGCCCTGCTCTTTCAGGCGAACCGCTTCTTCGATGGCGATTTCATCGAAAGGATTCATGGACATTTTGACGTTGGCGATATCCATACCGGAATGGTCGGATTTAACGCGCACTTTGACGTTGTAATCAACGACGCGTTTGACTGGTACTAGAATTTTCATATTTTTGCCTATGCAAAGTTCAATTGACGCGGATGGGGAATAAAAAACGGTAAGCCCAAGATTATAAACGGAGTGATGACCGGCAATCCAACTAAAGCAGCACCGGGCGCTAATTTAGCACGATCGTACTATTAATTCCAATGAGCAACTAGAATTTTTTGCCTAATTTCAACAAACTTTTGAAAAATTGCTAAAAATCCACATGGAAAAGCAATATTTAAATAACAAAAAAGCCCGTCAATGTGTGACGGGCTTTTGATAATTGGGTAAAACCAACGATTATTTACGTTTTATGTAGTACTCATAGACTTGCAGCTTTTCTTCATGAGCAACCAGCTCATTGCCGGTTTGCTTGGAAAATGCCTGAAAATCCCGAATCGAACCAGGGTCTGTCGAAAGTACATGAAGAATTTCACCGCTCATCATTTCAGCCAGGGCTTTTTTGGCTTTGAGAATTGGAAGTGGACAATTAAGTCCGCGCGCGTCCAGCTCTTTATTGAATTGCATAATTTCCATCCGTATATTTTAATGGGTCAAACAATGCATTCATTCTACATCAATTAAACCCACATGGTGCATCGCAACAAACAACTGCGTAAAAGCAACGCTATTAAATCATCATTTAATAATGAATTGCATTGAATCAACACATTTTGTTGCATTTTAGCCGATAAAATGTGAAAACTATTCGTATTCAATAAAAACATGACGCGGTGTTATTGATCTTCTCCCCTAAGAAACTCTCTCAGCCACCCAAGATCTGACGCTTTCCAAAGCGGCTGGTAATGCGGCCGGATTTACGCCTCCAGCTTGCGCAATATCTGGACGTCCGCCCCCCTTGCCACCGACTTGCAATGCAACATAATTGACCAATTCTCCTGCCTTGACTTTTGACGTTGAACTCGCCGTGACACCAGCCACCAGACTGACTTTGCCATCCTGAACCGAGGCTAACAATATAACAGCAGTTTTTAGACTTTCCTTCAGTTTTTCCGTCACTTCGCGCAAGGTTGTTGCATCCGCGCCTTCCAAAACAGCAGATAATACTTTAACGCCATTCACTTCTATGGCCTGTGCCGCCAACTCGTTGCCCTGATTGGCAGCCAATTTGGATTTCAGTACCGCCATTTCTTTTTCCAGCGCTTTGACCTGTTCCTGCACTAATACGATGCGCGGCAACACATCATCAGGCTGGGTTTTGAGCAAAGCCGCCGCTTCAGCGATGCGCGCAGTCAGGCTTTGCATCAGGTGCATCGCCACTTCACCGGTCACCGCTTCAACACGACGTATTCCGGCAGCGATACCGCCTTCCGACACTATTTTGAACAAACCGATATCGCCGGTACGTTTAACGTGGGTACCGCCGCATAATTCGCGTGAACTGCCAATATCCAGCACCCGGACTTCGTCGCCGTATTTTTCGCCAAACAATGCCATCGCACCGTGCTTCACTGCATCATCAAACGCCATCACCTGCGCGGCAGTCGCTTTATTGCTCAGAATTTCGCGATTCACGATTTCTTCTACCTGACGAATTTCTTCAGCCGTCATCGCCGCATTGTGGCTGAAATCGAAGCGGGTTTTTTCTGCATCGACCAACGAACCTTTTTGCGCGACATGCGAACCCAATACTTCGCGCAATGCTTTATGCATTAAGTGTGTTGCCGAGTGATTGCGTATGGTGTGGGCACGGACTTCTTCATCAACATGCGCAAACACCAGTCCACCTACCGCTAACGAGCCGCGCGTTAATTCGCCATGGTGTCCGAATACGTCAGGTTGAATTTTGGTGGTGTCAGAAACGGCAAAGGTGATGCCATCCGCACTCAATACACCACGATCGCCACACTGACCACCCGACTCCGCGTAAAACGGAGTGCTGTCCAACACCACAAGACCAGATTGTCCGGCATGCATGTCCTGAACCGGGCTACCGTCTACATAGAGGGCGACTATCCGGCTTTCCTGCGCCAATATTTCATAGCCGACGAATTGCGTCTTGGCGCCGCTGTATTCAATACCGGCATTCATTTTGAATTTTCCTGCAGCACGTGCAGTTTGTTTTTGATGTTCCATGGCCGCATCAAAGCCAGGCAGATCCAGTTCCACTTTACGCTCGCGGCAAATATCCGCGGTTAAATCCAGCGGAAATCCGAAGGTGTCGTACAAAGTAAATGCAGTACGGCCATCCAGATGTGCGCTGTCTTTTACCAATGCGGCTTCCAATATTTTCATGCCGTGTTCCAGCGTTTCGCCGAACCGTTCTTCTTCCTGCTGCAATACCTGCGCCACACGAGTAGCCTGCTGCGCCAGTTCCGGATATGCCACGCCCATTTCCGCAACCAGGTCGGCGACCAATTTATAGAAAAATGGTTTGGTTTGACCGAGCTTGTGACCATGGCGCAAAGCACGACGGGTAATCCGGCGCAACACGTAGCCACGTCCTTCGTTACCAGGAATAATGCCGTCTACAATTAAAAACGCGGAACAGCGAATATGATCGGCAATGACTTTCAACGAGTTGTGATTTAAATCGGCACAGTTGGTTTCACGCGCTGCCGCTTTGATCAGTTGTTGAAACAGATCGATTTCATAATTGGAATGAACGTGCTGCAGAACCGCTGCCAGACGCTCCAGACCCATGCCGGTATCGACACAAGGCTTAGGCAAAGGATGCAATTCGCCTTGCTCGTTCTTGTTGTACTGCATAAAAACCAGATTCCAGATTTCGATAAAACGATCGCCATCTTCTTCTGCCGAACCCGGTGGACCGCCCCAGATTCCTTCGCCGTGATCATAAAATATTTCCGTGCAGGGTCCGCAAGGTCCGGTGTCGGCCATTTGCCAGAAATTGTCGGATGCATACGGCGCGCCCTTGTTGTCGCCGATCCGGATAATCCGCTCAGTCGGCACGCCGATTTCATTTTGCCAAATACCATAGGCTTCGTCGTCGGATTGATACACGGTGACGGTCAGCTTATCTTTAGGCAAACCGTATACCACGGTCAATAATTCCCAGGCATAGTGAATTGCGTCGCGTTTGAAATAGTCGCCGAACGAAAAATTGCCCAGCATTTCGAAGAAAGTATGATGACGCGCCGTGTAGCCTACGTTTTCCAGATCATTGTGTTTGCCGCCGGCGCGCACGCAACGCTGCGCTGTCGTGGCGCGGGTATAGGGGCGTTGATCCTGTCCTAAAAATACATCTTTGAACTGCACCATGCCTGAATTGGTAAACAACAAAGTGGGGTCGGTTCCCGGCACAAGACTGGAAGAGCGCACGATTGAGTGGCCCTTGGATTCAAAGAATTTGAGGAATTTTTCGCGGATTTCGGACGATTTCATGTTCTGAGCAGTGAGTAGTTAGAGGGCTTACACATCGTGTCCCGGTAAAGCGCAGCAACGCGGCCAGGGTGGTTTAGAGTAAGTCCCAAGTTTAAAGTTGGTGGGTGATTATACTTAAGTTTAGCTACAGCTAATGATCAAAAACGATCAATTAGACGAAATCGGCGGGAATCAATTTCAGATTATCGGTAAATACCGCGTCCACACCCCACTCCATTATTTCGCGCGCGCGGACTGGGTCATTTACGGTATAACAACTCAACCCTGCTCCGGCCTGTTTGATTGCCCCGGCAAGCTCCGGCGTCAGATACTTGTGATTGGTATGCAGTGAAACCGCCTCGAATTCGCGCAGGCGCGCCAGCCAATCTGCGGGCACCTGATCGAATAAAACCCCGCGTGGAATATGCGGCGCCACCGACTGCGCGACTGCCAGCGCATCCAATGCAAAAGAAGAAAACAGCGGCAACGGCAGCGTGCAATTTGCATAGAAATCACGCGTCACTTCAGCGACGATTTTTCCGGTAATTTCTTCGTATCCCTTTGCCGGTTTGATTTCCACATTCATCCAGATTCCATGTTTCGTGCAGAATGCCAGCACCTGCTGAAAACTCGGTACGCGGATATTGGCAAACTCCGGGGCGAACCAGCTACCGGCGTCCAGCTGGAAAAGATCGCGTGACCAGGTCTCGCCAATCAAGCCCTTGCCGGCGATGGTACGACCCAGTTCCTCGTCGTGAACCACAACCGGAATCAGGTCTTTCGTTAGCATTACGTCAAACTCCACTGCCCGAAAACCCAAATTAAATCCGCATTCAAATGCCGCCAGGGTGTTTTCTGGTGCTAAGCTACCGCCTCCACGATGGGCGATTATTGTTGGATATGTCCACATAATATTCCGTCAATCTAATTTAATAACCTTCGCCGTATTTTTCGACGCATGACAACTTCCAAACAAGCAGCTTCATTACAGCATATTCGCGTTCTCGATCTGACGCGCGTACTTGCGGGACCCTGGTGCACACAAAATTTAGCTGATTTGGGCGCCGATGTCATTAAAGTCGAACGCCCCGGTGTCGGCGATGATACGCGCAGCTGGGGTCCGCCCTATGCTAAAGATGCAGATGGCAACAACAGCAGCGAGGCAGCGTACTACCTCACGGCCAATCGCGGCAAACGTTCAATTACATTAGACATCGCCAGTCCCGAAGGTCAGCAGGTCATACGCCATCTGGTGATGCAGTCCGATGTCGTGATCGAAAACTACAAAGTCGGCCAGCTCAAAAAATACGGGCTTGATTACGACAGCCTGTCTGCGCTCAAGCCGGATCTGGTGTATTGCTCCATCACCGGTTTCGGTCAAACCGGGCCGTATGCCTCGCGCTCCGGCTACGATTTCATCATTCAGGGCATGGGCGGTTTGATGTCGATCACCGGCGAGCGTGACGATTTACCCGGCGGCGGTCCGCAAAAAGCAGGTGTGGCGCTCGCCGATTTAATGACGGGAATGTACGCCACCATTGCGATACTGGCTGCATTGACGCACCGTGACCGCAGCGGTGCCGGTCAATATATTGACATGGCATTACTCGATGTGCAGGTAGCAATGCTGGCCAATGTCGGCAGTAATTATTTAAGCAGCGGAAAGGCGCCGAAACGCTGGGGCAATGCGCACGCCAATATCGTGCCCTATCAAACCTTTGCCACTTCCGACGGGCATATCATCGTCGCCGCCGGCAATGACGGGCAATACAGGCAATTTGTGAACGCGGGCGAATGTCCGGAATTGGCCAGCGACCCGCGCTTTCTGACCAATCCGCAACGGGTCGAATTGCGCGATACGCTGGTGCCGCTGCTGGCCGACATGGTCAGAAAAAAAACCAAGGCAGAGTGGCTGGAACTGCTGGAACAAAGCGGCGTGCCTTGCGGCCCCATCAATAATCTGGAAGAAGTATTTAACGATCCACAGGTAACAGCACGTGAGTGTGCGATCGAGCTGGATCATCCGACCGCCAGCAAAGTCAAACTGGTCGCCAGTCCGATGCGCATGTCGGCAACGCCGGTTCAATATGACGCAGCGCCGCCCACGCTGGGGCAACACACCGAACAGGTTTTGCACGAACTCTTAGGATATTCCGACGCGCAGTTAGATCAACTGCGCAAGAAAAATATCATCTAAAATGATTACCTTTTAACGCATTACCAAGATAACCACCACCATGAGCAACGAAACAGGGTCGACCCCAAGTTCCAATTTTTTACGCGCCATTATTGAATCCGATCTGGCCGCCAACACCTACACACGCGCAGGCCTGCCGAATGTCATCACCCGCTTTCCGCCTGAGCCTAACGGTTATTTACACATCGGCCATGCCAAATCGATCTGCCTGAATTTCGGTCTGGCGCGCGATTACGACGGACGCTGCAATCTGCGATTCGACGACACCAACCCGGAAAAAGAAGATCAGGAATATGTCGATACCATCATGGAATCGGTGCACTGGTTAGGGTTCGACTGGAAGCAAAAAGAAGAGTCCGATTCGCAACCGCATCTGCATTACGCCAGCGATTATTTCGATCAGTTGTACGCCATGGCTGAATACCTGATTCAGGCCGGCTACGCTTACGTTGATAGCCAATCGGCTGAGGACATGGCGGCCAATCGCGGCAATTTTTCCGAGCCGGGTAAAAACTCACCGTTTCGCAATCGCCCTGCTGCCGAATCTCTCGATCTGTTCCGGCGTATGAAGGCCGGTGAATTCGCAGACGGCGTGCATATTTTGCGCGCCAAAATCAGTGAAAATTCGATGTCTTCGCCGAACATGAATATGCGCGACCCGGCAATTTATCGCATCCGTCACGCGCATCATCATCGCACCGGTGACGACTGGTGCATTTATCCGATGTACGATTACACGCACCCTCTGTCCGACGCCATTGAACAAATCACGCACTCGATCTGCACATTGGAATTCCAGGATCACCGCCCCTTTTATGACTGGGTGATAGAGCGCTGCGCCGAAGGTGGGTTCTTCAAACAGCCGGTACCGCATCAATATGAATTTGCACGGCTTAACCTGACTTACGTCGTCACGTCCAAACGCAAGCTGCGTCAACTGGTAGAAAACGGCACCGTAACCGGCTGGGACGATCCGCGTATGCCAACTATCGTCGGTATACGCCGACGCGGCTATACACCTGAATCGATACAACTGTTTTGCGAACGCATCGGCGTCACGCGCTCAGACGGCTGGATAGATTACAGCACGCTGGAAGCCTGCCTGCGTGAAGATCTCGATCCTAAAGCTGCACGATCGGTGGCGGTGCTGCATCCGATCAAACTCATCATCGACAATTTCCCGGAAAATGACAGTGTCGCCTGTACTGCGCCGGTACATCCCCATCATCCGGAGCGCGGCAATCGCGAGTTTTTTATCAGCCGCGAATTGTGGATAGAAGCCGATGATTTTATGGAAGCGCCGACCAAAGGGTATTTCCGTCTTTTCCCCGGCAATAAAGTGCGGCTGCGCTATGGTTATGTGATCGAATGTACCGGTTGCGACAAAGATGCGGATGGCAATGTAATTGCCGTGCACTGCAATTATTTCCCCGACAGTAAAAGCGGCACGGAAGGCAGCGCCAACTACAAGGTCAAAGGAAATATTCACTGGGTGAGCGCTGCGCACGCCGTTGCTGCAGAAGTGCGTTTATACGATCGTTTATTCACCGATGCGAATCCGGATGCGGGCGGCAAGGATTTTATGAGCCTGCTGAATCCGAATGCATTGCAAGTGGTGACGGCGTATTTGGAAGCGGGTATTGAGACGGCCCAGCCTGATGACAAATATCAGTTCGAGCGTCACGGTTATTTTGTGGCGGATCGAATAGATTCAAAACCGGGCATACCGGTATTTAATCGGGTGACCACATTGAAGGACAGTTGGGGGAAGTAGTGCCACTGCCGTCATTCCCGCGGTTTTAGGCGGGAATCCAGCGTCGTTTGAATGAATGAACTTCTGCGACACCAGGTTCCCGCCTAACTTCGCGGGAACGACGAACCAAGAGATTTGGCGTTTACGCAGCCATCGAAAATGCGGGAATCGCAAAGTTAGGCATAACGTGAACACGCGCTGCTTTTTTGACACGTTTAACTGGATTCATTAATTCAGCAATGCGTCTTTCGATCGCGGCAGCTTCGGTCTTCAACACAAAATGTGCCGGGCGTTGAGTCTGCACTATGCTCCAACGCACCACCGGAGCCTGGCTGCCGGGAACCAGATAATCACGTTCCATCAACCATTTTTCAAATGAACGTGTTGGCAAATTACTTTCAATCCAGATTAAGTTATCTGATGTCATTTGCTTACCATTACTGCGTATAAGAATTTCGTAGATCATGTTTTCCGTTCTCCCAACTGGAGACATCATGATTGATGTGTTATTCCAGACCAAGATAGTTTGTTTGATGTACGACTAAAAACGCAGCGAGTAACAGTTAAGTTGACATTGTTTCGAAAAAAGTTTTAGTGCCTTATTTTGTAACCTTACTCAAGGCCCAATCCGAACAAGATTCAAATCTGTGGCGCAGCACGCACACTAATTAATTTAAAGTCATAGCAAAAAAATATTATGCATCAAAATTCCAGCAATTACGACGATTTAGTTGCGATATCTACTTCGCATATTAACAATATTATTCACTTCTGCTTCGAGCACACGCAAGAACATGCTGCCATGGTGGTGTTCGATCAGCGTTGCAAATTATCCAAAATATTATTTGAAGCGTATCAACGCAACCTGCCCCACGCGCAATTCATCGACTTTGATGCGGTCACCCCGGAATTTATTCTGGCGTCATTTGCTCCGTTAAAGCCGGCAGATCTGGTGGTGCTGATCCAGTCGACCAATTTCCGGTTAGAGGCATTCCGGCTGCGCGTTGAATTATTCAAACGCGATATCAAAGTCATCGAGCATCCGCACCTTGAGCGCATGAACGATGAACAGGTTACTTACTACGTCGATTCGCTGGCTTACGATCTGCAGTATTACCGCGGCGTTGGACCTGCGCTGAAAGAGCGTATCGATCAGGCACAACGTGGCGTCGTCAACAGCGGAGAAGGTGCACAATTATTTTTCGATAGCCCGTTCGAATCGGCCAGATTAAATATCGGCGATTACACCGGCATGAAAAACATCGGCGGGCAATTTCCCATCGGCGAGGTGTTTACCGAATCCAGAGATCTGGAGGCGGTCCACGGCCGGGTTCGCATATTTGTATTTGGCGACACCAAATTCACCGTCAACAAACCGGAGCAACCGATAACCTTGATTGTCCATAAAGGTCGCGTCACCGCAGTAGAAAACTCCACAGCCGAATTCGACCTGGTTCTTAAGCAGATACGCGACGAGGAAGGTGAAGTCTGGCTGCGCGAACTGGGCTTTGGTATGAACCGCGCGTTCAGCGTCGACCGTCTGGTCGACGACATCGGCACCTATGAGCGCATGTGCGGCATCCATCTCTCGCTCGGTGCCAAACATGGTCAATACAACAAGCCGCAAATAAAGCGCGCGCTGACCAGATACCACGTAGACGTATTTGCCGCGACCGAAGCCGTCTTGCTGGATGACGTGGTGGTCTATCAGGACGGTGCCTGGGTGGTTTAAATACAAAACATTACAAAGCGATACTGGATACATTTGCATAAATATAATTTGCGGATATAATCATGCAAATGTATTTCTACAGATCAAGTCTCCTGCGATGTCTGCCCAAGAAACCGCACAACTCTTTGATTATTCAGAAAATTACCCACTCAATCGCACTGAATCGAGTGACGCCGATTTCTCAAAAAAAGGGATTTATACCTTTTCAGAGTGCATCCCAGGCATCAAGCAATAGGGGGAATTCAGTTTGCCGGTGGCGGTTGCGCCGACGTATCCAGAGAAATCCCAAAACCGATGTGTGAACGCACTGCAAGGATTATTGTACCCAACTGAAATACCTGACTGAGTCGTTTATCACATAAGCTAAACCGAGGGCGGCAATGAAATCATCCACAAAATTCATATTGGTTTTTTTAGGATTGGTCTTGATCGGCGCAGGGCTGGCCAACTGGTATTTTACGAAGCCGCAAACCCCGGCTGCTGCACCTGAAGAAATTAGTCAGCCACAGACTCCTCCACCGGCACCGGCAAAAAAACCTGATAAGCATTATCCAATTAATCCGGTGACCGATGCGCAAACACCAGCGGAATCACTGCCGTCTTTGGCAGTCAGTGACACTGCCATGCGCAATGCACTGGCCAATCTGATCGACGAAAAAACGATCAATCAATTTTTCTATCCCAACGAAATTATCCGCCGTCTGGTCGTGTCGATTGATAATTTACCGCGCGAAAATGTCTCTGCGCATCTGCTGCCATTAAAACCGGCAGGCGGACAATTTCTGGTGAAAGGAAACGATAAAACCATCTATCTGGATGAGGTCAATTACAGTCGCTACACACCCTACGTCCTGCTGATACAAAATCTGGATAGCAAAAAACTGGTCGCGATGTATAAATATTTCTATCCGCTATTTCAACAGCAGTATCAGGAATTAGGCTATCCCGACGGCTATTTTAACGACCGGCTGATCGCAGTCATTGATTACATGATCAACTTTACAGAACGAACCGGGCCGATTCAACTGATGCAACAGCATGTGCTATATCAGTACTATGATCCAGAGTTGGAAAGCATGTCTGCCGGTGGAAAATTATTGACGCGTATCGGTCATGACAACACACTGAAAATCAAAGACAAATTGCGCGAAATTCGCAGCGAACTGGTGAAGTAAATGAGTTAAGCAGATGCGCAAATCGAAAACTGCTCCAGCTTGTCCATATGTTGATTCCAATTGCGATAAGTCTGCGCAATTGGAATGGGTGACTGACATTGAGCAAACAGTTCAGTAATAATAATCAAAGAACAGCCCAACCTGATTGCCGTTAATTTTTGTCGAATAGCCAGATTGCGTAAAGTTTTCCTGTATGCCGCGTAGTTTCAGTCCGAAATGCTGACCAAACAAATATTCAACTTCCTCGACTGCACCTGTCGCATTATTGAAATCTACCGTACCCACAGCCGAGCCTGCACCTGCGCCGGATAATTTGGGGTTGATGTCAAGACGAAGGCCGCCGCCGACACGCCATGAACCATTCAGGTGGTAGTAGCCAAGAAATTCAAACGGAAATCTTGAAAAACGCACGTTACCGTTCGACGCATTGGTACTTTCTTGCTGATAGCCGCCGGTAGCCTGAGCAGAAAAATATTCATTCAGACGATCCTCGAATCCTATTGATAGCTGGGCACCACTACCGGCCTTGGTGGCGGACGTCGAATTATTGGTGTAATACTCTGTGACCAATGTTTCTCCCCCACTCCCAACCCCCAATGCCACAACAAATTTCAATGGATTTGCCGGCACCGCTGTCCGATTTTGACCGGGAGCATGCTGCTGAATTTCTGGTTGAATTGCTGGTTGAGATGGTGCTACGGCTGCGACATTCGCATCCGCCGGATTTGATAGCCCGGATGCCGACGGAGCCGTCGCTACAGTCTGAGGTACGCCAGCCGAAGTGGTGGCAGTCGCTGCGATCGATGTGATTGCGCATTGTCTGTATTCGCAATGCGCCATTAACTCACGCCCATCCTGACACTCAACCCGATAATCTTCCACTGTCGGCCCGTTACTGGCTATCAGTTCTGCGCCGCCACGAGGACTACATCCCTGTGTTTGCATCGCCATTTTTTCTACCGTAACGGATGACTGACCCGGCTTGGAAACACCGCTGTTTGCTGAGCTAACTACGCCTGCTTCAACACCGTTAGTCGCCATTCCGTTATATCCGCCATAGCCATTTTGGGACAATGTCGGATCCGCATTTTGTTTGACTGAAAGACAGCCGGACAAAAGCACGCAGCCTCCAAACAGTACCGCCAATGTTAATCGGCGCTGGATGCCCTCTGATTGGCGATGGTTAGTTATAGCGATGCGATGCGACATAAAACTCCTTGAGTTATGGAAAAACGGGGCAGGTTATGGATGAAAGATAGTCAAGTCAAACTTAATGATGCAAATAGTCAGCTATTGACATCAGCAGAGGACTATAGGGATGCGCTGAGGGAGCGTCAATGCCCTAAATAGGGCATTTTGCGACAGCTGTGCGCTTGAGCCGGGATTTTATCCCTGCTTTTTTGCAAACCACGGTTTCAGACGAGCGATAGCTTCAACAGTCTGCGCCGTCGACACCGCAAAGCTGATGCGAAAAAAATGACGGCCGTCTACCGGATCAAAATCGATTCCCGGCGCTGTCGCAACACCCGTATCGCGCAGCAGCGTTTCACAAAATTGGAGGCTGTCATCGGTGAGATGCCGGATGCTGGCGTAAATATAGAATGCGCCGTCCGGCGGTGCGATCGCATTCAGTCCGAGTGCAGGCAGCGCATCCAGCAGTAGCTGTCGATTTGCTGCGTAGACCTTGACGTGTTCTCTGAGCTCATCCTGAGAATCAAGCGCCACCAGCGCGGCGTGTTGGCTTAAGGTCGGTGCAGTGAGAAACATATTGCCGGCAAATGCCGACGCACGTGCCGCCATCTCTGCTGGCACCAGCAGCCAGCCCAATCGCCATCCGACCATACTGAAAAATTTGGAGAAGCTGTTGATCACCAAAGCGCGGGACTCAAACTCCAGTATGGAATGCGCCGGGCTGGCGTACGACAAGCCATGATAGATCTCGTCAGAGATAATTTGAATGCTGCGCTCGCGGCACACCGCGACAATTGCCGCCAGTTCGTCGCGGTCAATAATCGATCCGGTAGGATTCGCCGGACTCGCGATAATGACGCCAGCCGGTGGCGGGTCCAGCTCCGCGATCTGACTTGCGGTGAGTTGGAATCGGGTCTCGGCTCCGCAGGCAATCTCTACCGGTTGCAAATCCAGGGCCTTGAGTACATTGCGATAGGCAACGTATCCGGGCCGGGCCAGCGCGATCCTGTCTTTGGCAGAAAACGTCGAACAGAGCGCCAGCACCAGCGCAGGAGACGCGCCGCAGGTCAGGATGAATTGATCCGGCGATACGGTCACGCCATAGGTATCCTGATAATGCTGTGCCAGCCGGGTCTTCAACGGAACGCTGTCAAAGTATCCCATGCCATCGGTATCCAGTACCTCGTGTGCACGCGCAATGGCGGCCTGCGGCGCACCGGTGGATGGCTGACCGAACTCCATGTGGATGATAGAGCGCCCTTCGGCTTTTAACTGATGTGCAAGGCGGCTGATGGCCATGGCATGAAACGGTTCAATTTGTGCGCTCATGGTAAAACTCCAGGTGAGGGTGGTGCTAAAACAAACCACAAAACAACGACGAGAATATTCAGGATAACGGTGATCACGAAAATACTCTGGAAAGGCTGCTTGACAGTTTTGTGACGGATGATACTCTGCGCGGCATACGCACCCGGCCAGCCACCCAACAATGCCATAAAGTGCAAAGTACTTTCCTGAATACGCCGCCGGCCTCGCTCTGCCGCATTTTTATCGACCCAGTAGGCCGCAAACGAAACAATGCTCGCAACAGCGTAAAGAGCGAAGACGATGGGATGCAGGTGGCCGGCATAGAACATCCAAAGCAGGTAAGCTAAAAATGCAACGAACGCAGCGCCTATGAAAAATCCATAGCGTGCTTTGTGTTGTTTTTTAATTTTATTGGGGTGCACGTTCGCTCCGCATTACCAGTTGAACGGTCCCTTGATACTGTGCGCCACGTTGCCACCCTTGGGCAGATAGTGGATCACGAACGATTTGCGGCTGGTGTCAGGCGCCACAAATTGAGAACCGCCATGCACCAGCATGCCATGCCAGAACAGGACTTCGCCCTTCTTCGCCAGAAATTCCTTGCGTTCGTATTTTTCAGCTACGCGCTGCACATAGGCCTGATAACGCTCGGATTGCTCCGGCAGCGCAGTGCGGCGCTGGGTTTGCGGGTAGTTGTCGAACTCGTGAAACAGCGGTTCCCGATGTGAGCCCGGATAATAGACTAATGGGCCGGATTCCGAACTAATATCTTCCAGTGCCGTCCACACGCCGATCAGCGCATTGATGGGCCAGGTGTGAAATACGCAGGTATCCTGATGCAGCTGCTGCATACTGCCTTTCGAAAAAGTGAGCGAGAAATGCGGCAACGCCGGGCGGTCGAACAGGGCCGAACAAAGACGGGCCACATGTGGATTGTCGAAAATTTTTCGGGCTGCATCATTGAAGAGGTGGAACTCGCCGATACGCCAGTTAGACGCGTTTTTTGCCTTCAACCGGTCCTCCAGCGGTAGCGCAAGCAGTTCTGCGTGCGGCAAATGGATGTGCATCCTGTCATCCACCAACACGTCAGAAATTGTCATGTCTTGCACCGCTTTGCCGGCGAACCAGGCGCTGTCCACTTCGGCGGCGTAGCGGTCGATATCGACAGCATCAAAAATATCGCTCAGCGTGAAGTAACCTTCCGTGACCCATTTGCGCAGCAGATCGGATTCTTTGTCCGTCAGCTTCCAACGCGCGACAATCTGCGGGATTCTTTCCATCGCATCAGGCTGTTCAAACCACAATTTATATGCGGGCTCATTGTTCCAGTTTTTTATCGTTCTGGCTCCCAGTGACGGATCAAAAAACAGTCTCCGTATCCGCCGCAATAGTGTACGCATATTTACTCATCCTCAAAAATTCAACACAAACCAAACACAGACCAAACACAAACCAGGTCTCGGTAATCGCACTGCATTTCTTCAGGAAGAAATTCGCGGGCCCGACATTACAAGATTGGCAATGTCAAAATTTTATAGAATAACAGATCACATTACTATGCCCTATTCAGGGCATTTTGAAACATGATGAAAAAGACATGCGTATGGCATCGTGAGCTGTTCTGGTAAAATTCCGCCATTAAAAAAATACCGAACGGATGGGATTACGATGTCTTCTACCCCGATGCCAGATGGCGATGCGCCAGCTAACCAACCACCCTGGTCGGAATCATTTTTTCAGAAAATCAAATCACACATCGATAAATCCGCCATCGTCACCAGTGGCAAAGGCGGAAGGCTGCTGGCGATCCTGATCGCCATAGCCTGGGTGAGCTCCGGTATTTATAAAGTACAGCCGGACGAACAGGGCGTAGTGCTGCGATTCGGCAAATGGATATCCAGCACCGAACCCGGCCTGCACTATCACCTGCCCTACCCGTTCGAAACGGTGCTGCTGCCTAAAGTCACCAAAATCAATCAGATGCAGTTAGGTCTGCAGTCCTCAACCGATACTTCCACCGATTCCCACGAAAATGAAATGCTGACCGGCGATGAAAATATCGTCGAAGCGAATTGCGTTGTATTCTGGCGCATCAAAGATGCCGGCCAATATTTGTTCAATATAAAAAATCCGGATCTGGCATTAAAGATCGCCGCCGGCAGTGCACTGCGCGAAGTGATCGGTCGTACCCCGATCCAGGCGGCCATGTCGGACAAGCGCGCAGAAATTGCCGATGAAACCAAAGTGCTGACGCAGCAGTTGCTGGACTTCGAGCAGTCAGGCATTCTGCTGACCCAGGTTCAGCTGCAACGCATCGACCCGCCGTCTGCCGTGATCGATGCGTTTAACGATGTGCAGCGCGCACGTGCCGATCAGGAGCGTGCCCGCAATGAAGCGGAAGCCTATCATAACGATATTCTGCCGCGCGCACGTGGCGAAGCGTCGCATATTACTCAGGAAGCGGAGGCCTATAAAACCCAGGCCGTGAATCAAGCCGATGGCGAAGCAAAAAGTTTTCTGGCGGTCTATCAAAGCTATGCGCAAGCCAAGGATGTCACCGCGTGGCGTTTGTATTTGCAGAGTATTGATGCGGTTCTGAAAAAATCGTCCAAAGTTATCATCGACTCGTCCGGCAAAGGCATGTCCGGCGTGGTGCCCTACATGTCGCTATCCGACAAAACTCCCGGCACTGCGACCGACAAAACAGACAATAAGGCGGCCGCGAAATGATACCGGACATGAAACCAAATAAATTGAGAATTGCCATAGTCGGCGCGATGTTGCTGGTCTACTTTATTATTTCTTCGACTCTGTATACCGTATCGGAAGATCAGGAAGCCATGGTCATACGGCTGGGTGCGCCGATCAAAGTGGCTGACGCGCCCGGTATCAAATTCAAACTGCCGCTGATCGACACCGTCAATTATTACGACAAGCGATTGCAGACTCTCACCCCGCAGTCGGAACAGGTGATACTGGGCGATCAAAAACGCATAGAAGTTGAAACCTATACCCACTATCGCATTGATAACCCATTACAGTTTTACCAGTCAGTACGCACGCTGGACCAGGCGGATGCACAACTGACCCAGATTATCAGTTCTTCCTTGCGACGCGCCCTGGGTCAGGTTCAACTTCCCTCGCTGTTGTCCAAACAACGTCCGGCGACAGTCGATCTGATTCAGAAAGAAGTCATCGAGAAAGCCAAATCGCTAGGAATTAAAGTGACCGAAGTGCGGTTTTATCGCGCCGATTTGCCACTGGAAACCAGCCCGGCGATTTACGACCGGATGAAATCGGAGCGGGTCCGCGAAGCCAAAGAATTGCGCGCGCAAGGTTTTGAGTGGGCGCAGGAAATTCAGGCAAAAGCCGATCGTGAACGCTCGGTCATTTTATCTGATGCCGAGCGTCAAAGCGCCATCACGCGCGGCGAAGCAGATGCCGAAGCCAACCGCATCTACGCCGCAGCATTTGGCAAGGACCCGCGCTTCTATAAATTCTACCGCTCGCTGCAAACCTATGGTCAGTCACTGGCAAATTCCGCACCTACGCTGGTACTGTCGCCGGATGCCGAGTTTCTACGCGATTTCAAATCCGGACCAGGCGCTGAGGCAGGCAAGTCTAAATGACAGGAAGCTCCAGATCTGGCTCCGGCACTGCAGCGCGTCTACTACGTATCGCCATCACCGTCGGCCCCGGCCTGGTTGTGATGCTGGCCGATACCGAAGCCGGCAGTGTGATCACTGCAGCGCAGAGCGGCGCAGGCTGGGGTTACCGGCTGCTGCTGCTACAGTTTTTGGCGATACCGCTGTTATTCATGACGCAGGAACTGGCAGTCAGGCTGGGGCTGGGCAGCGGCAAAGGATTGTGCGAATTAATCCGGAACCGCTTTGGCCGGGCGTTGAGTTTGTTGGCGATGACCGTGCTGGTCGTCAGCTGTTTCGGCGCATTGTTGACGCAAATGAGCGGTCTGGCCGGAGTAGGTCAGCTGTTTGGCGTGCCGATCTGGCAAACCATTGCGCTGCTGAATGTGATGATTTTTACGATGATGTGGACCGGCTCCTACCAGTCGGTTGAACGCATCGCGATGTTCTTCGGTCTGTTTGGGCTGGCGTTTCTGTTCGTTGCATGGCACTCGCATCCTGACCTCAGTCAGATGCTGACGCAAATCCGGCAAATGCCATTTAACGACCATCGCTATCTTTATCTGGTCGCCGCAAATATAGGAACCTGCATCATGCCGTGGGCGATTTTTTATCAGCAATCGGCGCTGGTGGATAAAGGTCTGGACATCAAGCAGCTAAAAATAGCCCGATTCGAAACCTTGTTCGGCGCGATATTGTGTCAGACCTTGCAGGCTGCGGTGCTGGTGGCGGCCGCAGCATCTTTCGGCAAACACGGTGCCGATCTGGACAGCGTGCCGCAAATTGCCGAGGCGTTCACAGGCGTATTGGGCAATACATTGGGACGAATTATTTTTGCAGTCGGTCTGTCCGGCGGCGCATTGGTTGCCACCATTGTGGTTTGTCTGACCACCGCATGGACGGTGGGCGAAATGACCGGTGTGCGCCATTCGCTGGAACATCATCCCAGCGAAGCGCCGCGATTTTATAGCGCGTTCGCCGTCATGCTGGTTGCAGGTGGTGTCATCGTCTGCTCCGGCGTCAATCTGGTTAGCCTGTCGATTGCCACCGGCGTCGTGAATGCGATATTGCTCCCCGCCGTATTGTGGTTTCTATACCGGCTGGCCTGCACTGAATTGCCGCCGTCCTTGCGCCTTACCGGAAGCTACGCCAGGCTGGTAGCCGTGGCGTTTGCCATGACCGCTGCGTTAAGTGTGTATGCCGCCATTGCCGGCACCTGGGGAAATTAATATGGGATTCGATGGAGTTATGCAGGGGTTCGGCATGCTGTGCCAGATTGTTTTAATCGACCTGCTGCTGAGCGGTGACAATGCCGTGGTGATAGCGCTGGCGTGTCGCTCACTGCCGCCCGAACAAAAGCGCGAAGTTATTTTTATCGGTACTTTGGCTGGCGTCGTTATGCGGGTCTTGTTAACCTTTGCTGCTACGTTTCTTCTGGCACTACCTTCGCTTAAATTGATCGGCGGTTTTGCGCTGATTTATATCGCGCTGAAACTGCTGGCGGACCAGAACGATCCTGACGCTCATTCGGCATTGAATAAATACGCTAACGCTAAAGCCGAGTTGTGGTCTGCGGTGCGCGTGGTGGTGTTTGCCGATATTGTGATGAGCATCGATAACGTGGTCGGTCTGGCCGCTGTTGCGCAGGGAAATATCCTGTTTCTGATTGTCGGCTTGTTGCTGAGTGTGCCGTTGTTAATGTACGGCAGCTTATTTGTCAGTAAGCTGCTCAATCAATATTCGATACTTGTGCCGATTGTGGGTGCGATGCTGGGCTGGATCGCTGGCGATATCGCGATCTCCGATCCGCTGATTGCCGACTGGGTAAATACACAGTCACCGGCACTGACGTTTGTTGTCCCATTGCTGTGCGCAGTGTACGTTTTATATCAGGGAAAAATCCTGAATGAAGCGCGCCCAAAGTTGGTCAACAGCGTAGGCAGCAGTTTGCCAGAAACGATCGGGCGCGATACGGCAATACCAGTCGCTCCATACAGTGAAGTATCAGCTCCGACCGCACAACAATCGTCCCAAATAACTCACGCGAAAAAAGCTGCAGATTTCGATTTCCGGCAATTCTTAAAGTCAACGCTGGCATTTTATCGTCGCAAAAAGGTGTTGGTTTTGGCTGCAGCAATTGCGCTGGCGCTGATATTGGTATTCAGCTTATTTGGCAAAGCGATGATGCCAGCTCCGACTGGATTAACGCGCTACGAATGCCCAGGCTATGAGGGGCCATTTTCTCTCTATTACCACCATGCTGCAAATCATGTGCAATTGCGTTCTGGCAGGCACGTGGTGCATGGTACGCTCGATTCTGCTGGCAATGTCGGCAACGGTAAAATTGTCTGGGAAGATAATGTGAGTAACACGCTGGGATTTGCGCCACCGGATTCCATCACGGAAGGCGACAAATCGCTGACGATAAATGGCGGTTATTTTGTCGATATACCCTGCACCGTCAGCCCTTAAAAGAAACACAGATCAAACACACTTGACGGTTATTTGACCGTAACGTGCGCTAACGCACCGATTCAATTCACCCCCTGGAATACAGTCCACTAAACCAGCGCAGCGACGACAGCGATTTTGTACAAAAAGCTGCTGTGGCTTACCGTTCCATGCACAACATTGTGCTTAATTTTCTACCATTGCAAAAAGGATACAAATGAAACATTCCATATTATTGGCTGTGTTAGTAACTACAGCCGCGCTTTGCGCATGCGAAAGAACGACTACCGCTCCCGCAGCACCTGCTGCCGCCCCAGAGACTATAGTCGTTGCCGGGCCACCCGGACCGGCTGGCGCTACAGGAGCAACAGGAGCCGACGGAACTCAGGGAGCGACTGGCAATACCGGCAATACCGGCGACACCGGTGCTAACGGCAACGATGGCACTAACGGTAGCCGTGGAGCCGCAGGAGCTACAGGCGCGACTGGAAATAATGGAGACAAAGGCGACACAGGTAAAACCGGCGGTGACACCGTTGTGGTTGTGCCCGCCAAAAACTAAGCAGTCAGGAATAACGAAGGTCTGGCTGAAGGTAACGGGTTAGTCAGCCCGGTGCATTCATCGGTCCGCCGCGTAGCTCAAACCAATTTGAGCGCGCATCGTATCGAGCCAGCCCATCAACGCCAGTGTCTGGCTGTGGGACATGCGCGGACTTTCAATCAATCCGGCGCGCATGCAACGCATCACTTCAACCGCTTCGTGCGTGTAACCGTTACCCAAATATGGCGTAGCGATATTGCGCGTGGTACCGCCGGCCAGCACGACGGTAACGGACTGCGAATGGTGAAACGGCGCATGCATGCGTATATAACCCAGCTCGCCGGACACAGTCAGTTCTCTGGGTGTATTTGCGCGCAATGAACACATGCCCACCGACACCCCGCCGCCTTCATGCCTGAGCATAAACGTCGATTGGAGATCGGTTCCGGTCGGACCCAGCTCGGCCATTGCCTGCACCGACGCAATCGGGCCCATCAGATCTGCCGCCAGCGACAACGGATAAATGCCGAGGTCCAGCAACGCGCCGCCGCCCAGTTCCTTGTTGTGCAATCGATGCGCAGGATCGGTCGTTGCGCAAAATCCAAAATCCGCACTGAGCTGATGCACCGCGCCGATCTCCCCTGACGCAATGATGCGTTTAACTTCGGCAATTGCCGGCATAAACCGGGACCACATCGCCTCCATCAGAAACAGTCCTTGGGCACGTGCCAGCTCGACGACCTCCAGCGCCTCGCGTCGATTAATCGTAAACGCCTTCTCACACAGCACAGCCTTGCCGGCATGCAGCGCCATCAGCGTATTCTCCGCGTGCATCGGATGCGGAGTGGCGACGTAAATCACATCAACATCATTGGCATCGGCCAGTTCCTGATAACTACCGTAGCAGGCGTCGATATGAAATTCGCGCCCAAATGCCACCGCTTTGTCCAAACTGCGCGAGGCCACCGCCGTTATCGCCGCATCCGGCGTGTCTAGCAACGCCCGGGCGAAATCGCTTGCTATCCGTCCGGTGCCGAGTATGCCCCAGCGTATCTTGTCGCCGTATTTTTCGTCAGAAGTATTCAACTTGTTTTCATCCATAAATAGCGCTGCCATCAATGTGGAAGCTTGAGTTCCCCGTTAAATTCCAGTCGGGTAGCTGGCTGTTGGACCTGATGCCATCAGCCTCGGTGTTTCTCTTCCTTGCTTTTCGCGTCCGGTGCACTCGTCACCGGCAATGTTTCAACCAGTCCAAACCCACCTTTGCTCAGCACATGTAAATAGTAGTATTTCAATGCGTGCCAGTACGCCAGATAACTATCTTCCGATGCCGAGGGCCCCTGAACCGACGGCAGCGTAGCGACGGTTCGTCCCTGATAGCCGGCATAGGGCGGCGTTGCAATCCTGGACAGTCCAATCAGAATAAATCGATTCGGCGCATGGGCCTGATTGAACGAATAGGTTTTATTGATCCGGTCAAATTGCATTAATGTTTCACCGGTATCGGTAGTGATCGTGAGCATAATCGGATATCCATTCTAAAAAATACGCAAAAATATGGATGACAATCCGTTTGGCGACCCGGTGTGACAGGTTTATCGATTCCACATTATTCGACGTCACTGAATCGATGTCGATTCAGTGACTCGGTGTCAGGTTCAACATAATCGACAATCGACCGTCGACAACCAATCACCGGTTTCGCAGCAACCTGACCCGTCCTGAATTGCCATCATCAACCTTGAACGTATCCACCATTTGCTGTAAATCCGCTGCCTGATCCTGCATGCTTTGCGCAGCGGCGGCGGCTTCTTCAACCAGCGCGGCGTTTTGTTGGGTGGTGCTGTCGATTTCGATCACCGCTTCATTTACCTGCCCTATACCTTCATTCTGCTCGTTGCTGGCCATCGAGATTTCACTCATGATAGAGGTGACGCGGTTGACGCTGTCTACCACTTCCTTCATCGTCACACCGGCAGTTTCAACCAGTTTGGCACCCTGGCTGACCTTGTCGACCGAATCACCGATCAGCGTCTTGATTTCTTTGGCGGCAGCGGCAGAACGTTGCGCCAGGTTGCGCACTTCGGAAGCAACCACTGCGAAACCGCGCCCCTGTTCACCAGCCCGAGCTGCTTCAACTGCAGCATTTAAAGCCAGAATATTGGTCTGGAAAGCGATCCCGTCGATGACGCTGATAATGTCGACAATTTTGCGCGACGACTCATTGATGGATCCCATGGTATCAACCACCTGCGCCACCACTACGCCGCCTCTGCCGGCGACTTCGGACGCGGTGATGACCAACTGGTTTGCCTGTTGCGCGTTTTCGGCATTCTGTTTGACGGTCGAAGACAGCTCTTCGATCGATGCAGCGGTTTTTTCCAGAGACGCTACCTGCTGTTCAGTACGCGTAGACAGATCCAGATTGCCGATGGCGATTTCGCGCGCTGCATTGGCAATCGAGTGCGTGCCGACTTTTACCTGTCTGACTATATTGCGCAACGCGTCATTCATGGAGCCCAGTGCGAGCATCAAATCGCCGATCTCATCTTTGGCGCTGGTGTCGATTACTGTGGTCAAATCGCCGGCGGCAATCGTGCCCGCCACCTGTACGGCATGGCGCAGCGGTCTGGTAATGCTGATTGAAATGGCGATGGCTCCGCAAGCGCCCAACAGAATGGCAAGTACGGACAACACCAGCGTTAATTCAGTACCGCGCTGGTTGGCCCGATCGATATCGGCAGCAGTCTGGTCAATACTTTTGCGCTGCATGTCCAGCAGTTCAGCAACCTTCTCGGAATACATTTTGGTCAGCGGAATAAAACTGTCGTTGAAAAAATGCTCGGCGCCTTCTGCGTCACCGGATTTGCGCATTTTCATAATGTCATCTTTGGCAGATTGGTATTTCGTGCGCGCTTCGACGATTTCATCAAATAATTTTTTTTCTTCATCCGAACTCAGCAACGCCTTCACTCCGTTGACCGCCTTATTGCCTTTTTCCAGTGTGGCAGCCATATCTGCGCTGAAGGTCGCCGCCAGCGTTTGATCACTGCTTTTGGCAATGATCGCCGTGCGGGCAATAGCGGTGGTGGTTTGGGTCGACCAGTCCGAGACCAGACGTTCCTTGGCCAACGGCTTTTCCATCATGGCGCGCGTGGCAGCCGCATTGTCGCGTGCATTCAGCAAAGAAAATGACGTCGAAATGATCGACAAGATCAGTATGACGGCGAACCCAAGCGCCAAACGGGTGGAAATGCGAATTGAAGTCAGATAGGTCATGGTATTTTTATCAAGCAGAAGAAAGAACTCGGCGTCATTCCCGCAGATTTTTTGCGGGAATGACGGGATTTAAAAATTTCAGGGATTTTAACCTTTTTCGACAAACTGGTTCAGTATAGAGGCCAAAAGGCAGAGTTCAACCTGCGTCGGCATTTCCCGGCGCTTGAAATAGTTAACTTATCAATATAGATAAATAAGGCGTCAACCTTATTTCAGATGCTGCCATAAAAACGCGTAAGTTCGGGCGATCCGCGTGGCCAATTGCGCTGTCACTACCGGGCCATGATGCCCGCCTTCGACATTCTCAAAATACTCCACCTGATAATGCATGGCCTTCATTTTCGCCATCATCTTCCTGGCGTGAGCAGGATGCACCCTATCGTCGCGGGTCGTGGAATAAAACATCACAGGCGGCAGTTTCATCCCCGGCTTGAGATTCTGGTAAGGCGAATATTTGCTGATGTATTTCCACTGCTCCGGCACGTCCGGGTCGCCGTATTCGCCTATCCAGCTCGCACCAGCCAACAGTTTACTGTAGCGACGCATGTCAATCAGAGGATTGCCGCAAACCACTGCACCGTACAGTTCGGGATGGCGCAACATGGTGGCCGAAACCAGCAGTCCGCCGTTGCTGCGTCCTTCAATGCCGATATGTGCCGCTGAACTTAATCCGGTTTTGGCAATATCTGCAGCCACTGCTTCAAAATCTTCAAACGCCTTGACATGATTTTCTTTCAGGGCAGAGGTATGCCATGCCGGCCCGAACTCACCACCGCCGCGAATATTCGCCAGTACAAACACGCCGCCACGCTCTAACCACAGCTTGCCGTATGCGCCGTGCAGATCTTCGTACGATCCCGAGTAACTCGGTGTCAGGGAATTTTCAAATCCGCCGTAGGAAAACATCCAGACCGGGTTCTTGCCGTCCATCCTGACATTTTTAGCCGCGACCACAAAGTACGGAATTGCCGTGCCATCCAACGATGTCGTCCAATGCTGAGTGACGGCAAATTTGCTGCCGTCAAAACTGGGGTCCTGCTGTTTGAGCAGCGTCACCGTAGTCGCATTCGCTGCCACAAAATACAGCGAAGGCGGAGTCAGAAATGTTTGGAACTGGATGATCGCATCACCCACTTCGTCATCGACCGATACAATCGACAGCGCACCGTTATCCGGGAACGGTACCGTCACATGCTCCCAACCTTTATCGCCCAGCGTATAGCGCGCCAAACGGCCGCGCACATCATCCAGCGTCGAGACCCACAACCCATTTTGTGTTGCGACCACGTCGTTTACTATCGAATGGCCATCGGGCGCGACGACCAGATCCGGTTTGTCGCTGGTTGCAGTGGGGTCAACCAGAACCACCGCGCCCGCTGGAAATAATTGATCACTCTGCAGCCAGTCTGCTTTCAGCCAGACCACCAGCTTGCCGTGATACCCGCCTCTGATCACTGCTGTCGCAGGTAGTGCCAGCGGTTGCAGTTTGCCATCGACTACCGTACTGACTTTGCTGGTCCAAAAAGTGATGGCCTCGGACAGTACGTCGATCTGTTTACCGTTAGCCATGTGTACAACGTTGACGGCAGCACTGATCGAATTCTCATCGGCTTCGTACAGGGTGGTCGCATCGGCCAGCTTTGATCCGCGCTTCCAGATTTTAACGATGCGCGGGTCACCCGATTTGGACAGCGAGCCGGGACCGAAATCAGTCGCCACATACAGCGTGTCTGCATCGCGCCAGCTGACCTGCGATTTTGCGGTAGCCAGGGAGAACCCATCCGCCACGAACTGTTTGGTATCAACATCAAACTCGCGGACTTCAGCCGCATCGCCACCTCCGGGTGCCAACGCTATCAGGCAGCGTTTATTATTCCCGGCAAAAAAGTTCGCGCCGCCAAATGCCCATAACTTGCCTTCGGCTTTAGAGAGCGCATCGATATCGAGCAGCGCTTCCCACTGCGTGTCCGGCTTACTCAATTCTGCCAACGTCGTGCGCCGATACAATCCTCGCGGATGTTCCTGATCCTGCCAGAGATTATAAAAATAACCGCCATGCTGCTCGACTTCCGGTATGCGCGAGCTGGAGGTCAGTATCTTCAGAGCGTCGTTGTACAGGCCGGCATAGCCGGGCAATTTGGCCAGGCGATTTTTGGTAATGTCGTTCTGTTGCTGCACCCATTTCAGCGAACGGGCGCTGTCAATATCTTCCAGCCACAAATACGGATCGGTTTGTGTAGCGGAGACCACCGGTGCGGCGATAGTCGTGACGCTGACGAGAGCAAGTGAGGAGACAAAGAATGCGGAGCAAAGTCGTTGGATTAATTGTTTTTTCATTAGAGTTTGTTGATAACCATATCGATATCGATTACCCGTAAAAATTGATTGGGAATGATGGGTTGAACTAATTAAGATAAAACTGCGATAGAAGGTTTAATTTAACATACAAGGAATTATCCAAGTGAGACACTGTTTTCAAAACACGAACGATTATAAACGCCATCTTAAGCCGGCTCTTGCGTGCAACCTGATTTTTTTAATCGCGGCCTGCGGCGGAGGGGGCGGCGGCGGAAGCAGTCCGGCAACGACCACACCAGTCACACCCACTCCCGATCTGGGTACCATAGTTAATGTGCAATATCCGACATCAGCCAGTCTGGATAGCTATCAATATCAAATTCAAAATGCGTCTACCGGTAAAGTGCTGGGCATAAGCGGTCAAAGCCAGGTGGCCGGCACCAGCGTCATTCAGGAAACCAATACCGGCTCAACCGACTCGCTGTGGCACTTCATGCAGCAAGTCGATTCCGGCGGAGATTATCGGGCCAATATTGAAAACATGCTGACGCATCAGGTCATCGCCATGTCCAGTGCCGCCACCGTCTCCGGCGCACCGGTTGCGGCCGCGGCCTCGTCTGGCGCGCAGGCGCTGCAGTATGCAAATACCGGGAACGACGATCAAAACTGGGTGCTGTATTTGCTCAAAGACGGTAATTACCTGCTCAAAAATCACAACAGCAATTTGTATCTGCAATATGACGCAAGCAGCGACACCATCGATCAGGCGGCACGTGCCACGACCGGCACAGCGCAGGAATGGACTCTGACTGCGACCACGACGCCGGCCTACACTGCACCGATGGCAGTGCAGGGAACAGGCATTGACGTACATGATCCGAATATGCTGCAGGATGCCAATCACGTTTACTGGCTGTACGGTACGCATCAGACTATCGCCAGTTCTACCGACATGGTGACGTGGACGGCGTATCAGGGATGTGCGGCCGGTTCTATGGGCGGCTATGCGCCGAACTGTCCTGTCATCGGCCCGGATTTTCCATCATGGACCGGTTTGCAAACGCCGCTGAGCTGGAATAACGGCGCCAATACTGATGTCTGGGCACCGGACGTGATGCTGGCGAATGGCACCTACTATCAATATTATTCCATCCCGGTCGCACCCGATCCTGCGTCCGGCTGTGCGGTGTCAAGCTGTCAGGGTGGCGAAGCGATTATCGGCCTGGCAACCAGCACTTCACCTTCAGGGCCGTGGACGGATAAAGGATGGATCACGCGTTCGTGGAGTAACACATCGACACCGATTACCGGTTTCGGATTTTTGAATACCACCACGGACAACGCCATCGATCCGGCACCGTTTATCGATGCGCAGGGTAACTGGTGGCTGGTGTATGGTTCGTGGTTTGATGGTACGCATATGATCCAGTTAGATCCGATGTCCGGTCTGCCGCTGACTTCCAATACCACCATCTATAACATTGCGCACCGCTGGTTCGGCGAAGAGGGGCCGTTTATCTATCCGCATGTGGTGAACGGCACTCAGTACTACTACTATTTTGCGCCGATCAATGCCTGCTGTAGCGCGACCAGTCCGTATCGCATTATTTATGGCAGATCGACCAGTCCTACCGGACCGTATTACGATCGCGGCGGTTTGCCGTTGTATGATGCAAATGGCGGTGGCGGCGGCACGATATTATTGAGCGCGCATGGCAAGTATGTTGGACCTGGTGGACAGAGCGTGTTTACCGATGTGGGTCCGACTGGTCTCGAATCATTGCCTACGCTGGTTTATCATTATTACGATGGTGATGACAGTGGCACACCGAAACTGGGATTGAACCGGATTGCGTTTACATCGGACGGTTGGCCTTATCTTTCGTAGGTTGGCCCTATCTTCCGTAGGTTGGGCTGCGCTTCACCAGCCCAACGTTCGCTGAAACAAGGTTAGAAGTGATTTTTGCGCGGAGTGTTGGGCTGGTGAAGCGCAGCCCAACCTACGTTGCATAGCCCAACCCGCGGATGTAAATCAGCGAAGTAACGATTACTTGAGCAATCGCATCGCAACCAGATCGCCGGTCATGGAACCTTGATGCGCAACCAGTTTGACTATCAGTTTGCCCTGGGACTGCTGCACTTGCGCAGCAGGAATCGAAAAAGTCAGCGTCTGCAATTCTTCAGACGATTTGGCGGACAAGATAATGGACTCAATCAGAACTCCATTCATCATCAAGTCGAAGCTACGCTCTGTCTCCGGAGTTAAAAAACTCATGCTGATCGTTTTAGCCTGCAATTGCTGATCACTGAGCACATAACTAAACCATCCACCCGCATGCCGCCAATGGCGTTCTTTGGTCAATCCGGCCTCACTGGCTACACCGGCAAACTGATGGTCGACTTCCGGCTGCTGCTCACCAGCCGCAACGGAGTCCACGGTCTGTTCAAGTAGCGCCTGCTGTCTTTTATCTTCGGCCAACAATGTCGCCTTTAGCTTCGCCAGATTGGCAGGCGTCGAGTACGGCCAATAAATCATATAACGTGAATCATGCAGCCGGAAGAATGGGCTGAAACGTATGGTGCTGGCATCCTGTCCGTCGATTAATCCGTCAGCGGTAAACGTGAGTGGCTGATCCTTAACCGGTTTAAATTTATCCAGAAAGTTGAGCGTATCGCCAACCAGAACCGGGGCAGATTCAAGCGGCACCAGAGGCCCTGCTGCGACATGCCCCATCCGGCTGCCGTCGGCCAGATAATTTAATTTTTCATGCCGGATGAGATGCGTTTTTGCCGCCAGCACTATCGGGCCATCCAACACCGCATAGTAATCTGACTTGTCCGGCATCTGCTCCAGATGCAACTGCATAGGCATCTCGATGTCTATCTTGTCGCCGTCTTTCCAGTTCCGATTCAGTGAAATATAGTCGCCCGGCCCACTCGTCAAGTTAACCGGATGATGATTGATAGTCACCCGCATCGTGCCAGGGGCAACCCAGGATGGATAACGAACATTAAAGCTGAATTGTTTATGCCCATGCACGGTAAACTCGGCTTTATCCTGATCCGGAAACTGGGTCTGTTGCGTGATCCGGATATTTTTTTCGCGCCAGTTCAGCGTGGACGGAATGAATAAATTGACATACAGCGCGTCGTCGGTATGGCTATAAATAAACTCACCATACTTGGCCTGACTCTCCAGCCCTGAGCCGACACAGCACCACATTCCATCGTCCACCACCGAGTACACGCGATAGTGATCGGGACGCATCGGCGTGAAATACACAAAGCCACCGGTCTCGGGATGCTGGGACGACAGTATGTGATTATAAAGAGCGCGCTCGTAATAATCGGCATACTCAACTTTCGGATCCGTCAAAAATAGCAGCTCCGTGAGCTTCAGCATATTGTAGGTATTGCAGGTTTCCGGGCCTTCCACGTCATCGATCATCGAGGAGAAATCATTCTCATCGTGAAAATGTTCTTTGACGCTGTTACCGCCTATCACCACGCTGCGTTTATTGACTACCGTCTGCCAAAAGAATTGCGCGGCATGCTGCCAACCTGGTTGTCCGGTGAGTTCGCCAATACGCTCGAAACCTATCACTTTGGGGATCTGCGTATTGGCGTGTAGCCCGGTCAGTACGTCCTGATTATTCAACAAGGGTGTCAACAAGGCCCGATGAGAAAACCGGATCGCAAGGTCCAGATATTTTTTATCGCCGGTAATGACCGAAACGTCGGCCAATACTTCATTCATGCCGCCATGCTCGCTGCGCAGCATCTCCTGCATTTGAGCGTCGCTTAACGCTGCGGTAGTTTTCAGCGCCCAATCGGACAGCGCCACCAGCATCCTGCGTGCATCCTGGTTGCCGCTATAGCGGTAAGCGTCGCGCAGGCCGGCAAAGATTTTATGCAGGTTATACCAGGGCACCCACTTGCCATTCAGCGAAAAACTGTCGACCTGCACTTCGCCCTGGGCAAGTCGTTTCCAGGCTTCTGCACCGCCCGGAATGCCGCCCAGATAGCCGGTGCCGGTCGCCACCTGGCAGCGTTTTAACTCCGACACAAAGTAATTTAGACGCGCCAACACCTTCCTGTCGCCGGTCGCTGCATACATCAAAGACAGCGCCGACAAATAATGGCCGCCCATATGTCCATCCAGACCGGAAGATTCCCAGTTGCCGTAGCTGGGTGCTTTGGGGACTAAACCGGCTTCGCGCAAATACGGCGCCAGCAATCTGTCGGGATCTAACGCCATCAGATAATGTAAGTCGGTTTTTTGCGCATCCAGAAATGGACTTGGCAACAACCGCACATCACTCAAAGGGAATAATTCAGCAGCAAAAGTAGCAGACGCCGGAAATAACAGACCTATCGACAGCGTAAGCGGCAGAGCGGTGAATATAAATCCAGACAGCGCCTTCTTTTTGATCGGTATGGGCATCGCTTATTTGACGATTAATTTGCTGCGATAGCGATTTAAATCCTGCGGGTCGACCACCGGCCAACCATCTTTATCCCAATGCATTTCCATGATTTTTAATTTTTGCAGATAATGGTCCGCCGTTTCGTAGGCATGCAAAACCAGATAATCCTTGCCGTCCATGGTGTAGGCGCTGTTGTGACCCAATGCCTGCCAGTCCTTGTTGCCTTCGATGACCAGACTACCGCCGCCTTTCAGCATGTCGCGCCCCTCTTTATCCAGATAAGGACCGGTGACTGCGGTGGATCTGCCTATCATCAGTTTGTAAGTGCTTTGCGGACCGCGACAGCACAGGCCCCACGAGACGAATAGATAGTAATAATTATTTTTCTTGAAAATAAATGGCGCTTCAATTTCCGCCGGACCGGCCGACTCATCCGGCGTAAACGCCGGACGTTCGCGCGCCGCCACGGAATGCCATTCCTGCGGCTCGGCCAGTTTGGTCCAGTCGTCATTGAGCTTAACCAGTTTGATGCCGCTCCAGAATGAACCGAACACCATCCAGCCCTGCCCCTGATAGTCTTCGACTATATTCGGGTCTATCGCATTCCACAGATCGCGCCCGGGTATGGATTGCAGCATCATGCCCTGATCATGCCAGGCGTAGCTGGATGCGTGAGGATTGAGTGTGGCATTAGTCGCAACGCCTATGCCGCTGGCATTTTTACCGAAGCCGGACACCGAATAGTAAAGATAATATTGTCCCTGATGGAATTGCACATCAGGTGCCCACATATGGCCGGTAAAAGTCGGCGCAGCGGCGTGGGTCCAGCCGGGTGCATTCTGAAAAATACGCCCTTCCGGAGTCCAGTTCTGCATATCGCCCGAACTGTAAAAAGTGATGCCGGGCCCGGTGCTGTAGACATAGTAGCGTCCGTCTTCTTTTGCCATCACCGGATCATGTACGCTGACTTCGGTGGCATAAGCAGAACACGTGACGCCAGCCACTAAACATACAGCGGGTAAGAACGATCGTAATAACATGGCTTCCTTGTTCGTCTATTTATTTTCGAGGATCTGAATTCGCAGGTTGGGCTACGCCTCACCAGCCCAACACTCCGCACCAAAAATGCCGCTACCATTCATTCCCAAAACGTTGGGCTGGTGAAGCGCAGCCCAACCTACCAAACCAGGTTTCCGTCTTCCTCAGTGGGAACGAAGGAGCCTGTGTTTAATTTGATCTATCTGTGGCGCTAAATACCGCAACCGACATCGGCGGTAGTGTCACTATCAGCTTACCCTTTTGTGCGGCGACGTTATAGGGCACAGGCTGCACAGTATCGGGATGATCAAACGTATTGACCGCATCCATTTTATTGGCGCTCAAAACATGACCTTGCAATGAAGAAATCGACACGCCCGGAACACTCACCTCCAGCTCAACCGATTTTTCCGGATTCGTATTCACCAGTGACAAAACCAGTTTTCCATCTTGCGCACGCGCTGCCGAAGCGCTTACTTCAGGAATGCTGGTGGCGCCGAATTTATATTGCGGGTTGTGCTGGATCTGCAGCGGCAGGACAGTCGCATTCTGAAACGGCACGTATAACTGGTAGGCATAGTAGGTTGGCGTCAGCAGCATTTTGTCATTGTCAGTGACGATCATCGATTGCAACACGTTGACCATTTGCGCGATATTGGTCATGCGTACCCGATCGGCATGGGCATGGAAAATATTGAAATTCAGTGCTGCCACCAAAGCATCGCGTATGGTATTTCTCTGGAACAGGAACCCGGGATTGGTGCCGGGTTCAACACTGTACCAGGTACCCCATTCATCTATATCAAACGCCACTTTTTTAGCCGGATCATTTTTATCCATCTTCGCAACGTTGTTCTTGATCAGCGTATCGATGCGCATGGCGTTTTTCAGCGTGGATATCCACTGGTCTTCGGTAAATCCGGTAGCAGCGCCCTTCTTTTCCCACATGCCGGTAGGTAGCGTGTAGTAATGAAAACTGATCGCATCGAAATGCATATTCCATTGCGGATGGATATGCGCGGTTAAATAGTCGGACCAGCTGGTATCATCGTCATGTCCGCCGCTGGCGATAAATTTCGGCGTATCTTCCCTGGGCGTCTTCGCAAAGCTGGCGTACTGATTATATAAATCCGTGAAATGCTGCACCGTCATATTACCGCCGCAACCCCAGGCTTCATTACCGATGGCAAAATACGCGATTTTGAATGGCGCAGCGTGTCCGTTTTTACGGCGCAATTCGGCCAGCGTCGATTTGCTGTCGCTGGTCATATACTCCAGCCATTCCGCCATTTCCTGCGCTGTGCCGGAACCGAGATTGCCGTTGATATAGGCTTCGGCACCGATCTGGTCAATTAAATCAAAAAATTCGTGAGTGCCGACCGCATTGCTTTCGGTGACATTACCCCAGTTGGTATTCACTTTGACCGGACGAGTACTGCGATCACCGATACCTTCGCGCCAGTGATATTCATCGGCAAAGCAGCCGCCAGGCCAGCGCACGACCGGCACATGCAGATTTTTCAGTGCGCCGACCACGTCATTACGCCAGCCGCGGGTATTCGGAATAGTCGAATCGGGACCTACCCACATGCCGCCGTAAATTCCGGCACCAAGATGTTCGGCGAACTGGCCGTAGATGTCTTTGTTAATGACGGCGCCGGGTTTATTGGCATCGATAGTGATGCTGATCTGGGCTGATGCGGATAGGGTAACGAGTAATAACAAACTTGCAGCAACGAGTGATTTTTTCATAGTCTTCATATAGTTGTATTTATATTTATACCCAACCTGCATCCACAATAAATTCCTGCGCGCTACACATTGCGCTGTCATCCGAGGCTAAAAATAACACCATCGATGCGATGTGCTGCGGCATTAACTGATCCGGCAAACACTGGTTTTCTTTAATAGATTTCTTGGCGTCCTCATCAACCCAATGGTCTAGCTGGCGTTGCGTCATCACCCAACCCGGCGTCAAGGTATTCACGCGGATTCCGGCTGCGCCGTATTCACGCGCCAGACCGCGCGTCAAACCCAGCACTGCCGCTTTGGATGTCGCATATACCGGATAACCGGCAGCCTTGATCTGCCAGGAAATCGAGCTGACATTAATAATCGAACCACCGCCTTTACGCTTCATCCCTTCAAACACCGCCTGACAGGTAAAAAACATCGGACGCTGATTAATCGCGATACGGTCATTCCAGTACTCGACCGACACATCTGCCGTTGCATGACGCTGATCATTGGCCGCATTGTTAATCAACACGTCAAAATCGCCGAGCAGACCGGCCAATTCAGCCATTGTTTGTTGCAACGCGTCGATGTCGCGAATGTCGCAGTGGCGAAACAACGGTTTGGTCAGCCCCTGTTGAGATAACCTCGCGCATAACGCCACGCTGGCATCCGCATCGATATCCACGAACGCGACCCGTGCACCCTGCTGCGCCAGGCTGGCGACCATCTCTTCACCTATCCCGCTGCCGCCACCGGTGACAAATACGTTTTTACCTTTTAAGCTTGGATAGCTGGCCAATTGCGTCATCATGTGTCTCCTGATTCGTTATCAATAAATATTCTTTAAGCGGTATGCGAAAGATTAGCATCTCGCATGGCTTCCGGAAGCAATTCCGCCGGAAAATTTTGATAGCAAACAGGACGCAAAAAACGTTCAATCGCGGCAGTACCTACCGAGCTGCTGCGTCCGTCAGAGGTCGCCGGATAAGGCCCGCCATGCACCATGGCGCTGGACACTTCCACTCCGGTCGGAAAACCGTTGACTAAGATGCGACCGACCTTGCGCTCCAGTGCCGGCAATAATTGCTGCGCCAATGCCAGATCGGCAGGCTCCATCTGAATCGTCGCGGTGAGCTGACCTTCCAGACTTTCAATAATCTCCAGCATCTGCGCGGTATCGCGACAGGCCACCAACAGTGAGGCCGGGCCAAAGACCTCATCGCGCAATGCATGTTTTTCCAGGAAGGTCACGCCTTTGGTGATAAACAGTGCCGCAGCACCTTTGCACGCCGGATTAGGCGTTTGCAGCAAGGTCACGACATCGGCCTGGTCGCTCAATGCAGCAATACCGCGACTGTAACTGCCGGCGATTCCTGCTGTCAGCATGGTGGCAGCCGGTATTTCACTCAACGCAGCGACTGCCGCCTGGGCAAATTCTGCGAGCTGTTCATTATCGAGCGCCAGTAGCAGGCCCGGGTTGGTACAAAACTGACCCACCCCCATGGTCAATGATGCAGCAAATCCCTGCGCGATCGTCTTTGCGCGATGCGCCATTGCGTTTGGCAATACCATCATCGGATTGATGCTGCTCATCTCGGCATACACCGGTATCGGTTCGGCACGCGCAGCGGCAACCGCCATCAATGCCACGCCGCCCGATCTGGATCCGGTAAAGCCCACCGCCTTGATCTGTGGATGACGTACCAGTGCCTGGCCGATGCCATTCCCACTCCCCGTGATCAGCGCAAATACGCCGGACGGCAGTTGGCAGCGTTCGACCGCAAGTACGATGGCCCGCCCAACCAGCTCGGACGTTCCCGGATGTGCCGAATGCGCTTTAACAATGACCGGGCAGCCCGCCGCAAACGCCGACGCGGTATCTCCACCGGCAACCGAAAACGCCAGCGGAAAATTACTCGCGGCAAAAACCGCCACAGGTCCTAGCGCAATGCGACGCTGACGCAATTCAGGCCGTGGCGGCTGACGATCCGGCAGCGGTACATCTACGCGCAAATCCAGCCAGGTCCCCTCACGCAGCAAATCGGCAAATAATTTGAGCTGTCCAACAGTGCGCCCGCGCTCCCCCTCCAGACGCGCACGCGGCAGGCCGGACTCCGCCATGGCGCGTACAATTAAATCGTCGCCCAATGCGATGATTTCCTCGGCGACCGTTTCCAGAAATACGGCGCGCTGTTGACTGCTGATAGAACGGAAATAATCAAATGCCGCGCCAGCCAACTGGCAGGCAGTATCGATCTGTGCTTCATCAACCATGGTGATCGCCGGTTCCATCAATTCCTGTTTGGCCGGATCAAACGCGCAAAACGTGCCGCCGTTCCCCTTGACACTGACGCCGCCGATTAAGGCATGACCTGAAATTTTCATAATGTGGCCACCTGTGCAAACTGAGTCTCAAGCACTTCAAGCCGATTGCGCAATGGCGGACCAAACAGCGACGCTTCAACTTCAAATGTTTCGCCGGGTTGAACCGCAATCTGATCCGCAAAACTCAAGGTCGCGGTGCCGAAGAAGTGCACGTGTACGTCGCCCGGTTCATTAAACAGGCCGTATTTGAAATGGTGATATTCAAGATTTTGTATCGTGTGCGACATGTTCTGCTCGCCGCTCAAAAACGGCTTTTCCCAACGCACTTTGCCGTTGACGTCGATAATCCTGGTCGTGCCCGCAATATGCTGAGGTAAATCGCCGACCAGCAACGCCGGACCTAATCCGCACACCCGCAATTTGGAATGGGCCAGGTACAGATAATTTTGACGTTCGGTCACGTGGTCTGAAAACTCATTACCCAGCGCGTAGCCGACGCGATACGGCAGGCCATCATCACCAATCACATACAGTCCCGCGATTTCCGGTTCTTCACCGCCATCCAGTGCAAAATCCGGCATGGCGAATGGCTGGCCGCTGGCGCATATCGTCGAACCATTCCCTTTATAAAACCATTCCGGTTGCACGCCGGCCTGACCCGCCGCCGGTTTGCCACCCTCGACACCCATCCTGAACATTTTCATGCTGTCGCTTAATGACTCCATAGCGCCGCCGATTTTTTGATGCATGGCGTCGCGCGCATCGGCACTGCCGAGATGCGTCAGGCCAGTACCGGTGACATAGCAATGTGCCGTATCTGCATGATCCAGCGGAGGCAGCAGGCGCCCACCTGCTTCCAACTCGGCGAACGTACAGGTCGCGCTGCCTAACTGTTGCTGCGCCAGTTCTTTCAGGCCGATTTTGTGACGTATGGCTGCCTGTGCCAATGCATAGGTCGTTTGAAACCCGTCAATAATATGAACCACTGCGCCATCCAGAACACCGATCTGGCGCACATTTTTTTCTGAAGTAAATTGCAACAGCAACATGCCTGCTCCTAATCAATTAATGTGAATGTTTCGGTACGGCCGATCCGCGCCGTCCGACTAAAAAATCGAAATCGCAACCCTGATCCGCCTGCAGCACGTGCTCTATGTACATCTGCTTGTAGCCGCCCTTGAATCCTTCTTCCGCCGGTTCCACCCGGGCCGCCAGACGCTCTGCAATTGCCGCATCGGACAATTCAAGATTCAAACTGCCGGCATGACAATCCAGCTTGATCCAGTCGCCATCGCGCACGATGGCCAACGGGCCGCCCGCTCTGGCTTCCGGCGCCACATGCAGTACCACGGTACCGTAAGCCGTGCCGCTCATGCGCGCATCGGATATGCGCACCATATCTTTCACACCTTGCGCCAATAGCTTGGGCGGCAGGCCCATATTCCCGACCTCGGCCATACCCGGATAACCTTTCGGGCCGCAATTTTTCATCACCAGTATGGAATTGGCATCCACGTCCAGATCCGGATCCACGATACGTTTTTTGTAGTGATCAAAATCTTCAAACACCACCGCTTTACCGCGATGCTGCATCAGGTGCGGCGAGGCGGCAGAGGGTTTCAGCACTGCACCGTTGGGAGCGAGATTGCCACGCAAAATGCAGATACCGCCATCGTCGATCAACGGCTTGTCTATCTGACGGATGACTTCATCGTTATACACCGGCGCTTCGCGACAGTTTTCCCACAGCGATCTGCCATTGACGGTCAGTGCATCGGGATTCGGCAACAATTTATTGTCGCCCAAGCGTTTAATTGCGCCGGGCAGGCCACCTGCGTAATAAAATTCTTCCATCAGAAATCGGCCTGACGGCATCAGATCGACTATCGTCGGCACACCGCGACCGATACGGGTCCAGTCGTCCAGTTCCAGTTCGACACCGATGCGTCCTGCAATCGCCTTTAAATGGATGACGGCATTGGTTGATCCGCCTATCGCCGCATTTACCGCGATCGCGTTTTCAAATGCAGCGCGGGTCAATACTTTGGACAGACGTAAATCTTCCCAGACCATTTCAACTATCCGTATGCCGGACATATGTGCCAGCACATAACGGCGCGCGTCGACTGCAGGTATCGCTGCATTGTGCGGCAATGAAGTACCGAGGGACTCGGCCATGCATGCCATGGTGGACGCGGTACCCATGGTGTTGCAGGTACCGGCAGAACGCGACATGCCGGATTCGGCTGCCATAAATTGATGCATGGTGATCGTGCCGGCTTTGACTTCTTCATGCAATTGCCAGACGGCGGTACCGGAGCCGATATCTTTACCGTTCAGCTTGCCGTTCAGCATAGGACCGCCGGTGACGACGATAGTCGGCAGATCGCAACTGGCCGCGCCCATTAACAAGGCCGGAGTAGTTTTATCGCAACCGACCAGCAGCACCACGGCATCCATAGGATTACCGCGTATCGATTCTTCCACGTCCATACTGGCCAGATTGCGGGTCAGCATCGCGGTCGGGCGCAGATTGGATTCACCATTTGAGAAGACCGGAAACTCGACCGGGAAACCGCCTGCTTCCAAAATCCCCTTTTTTACATGCTCAGCCAATTGACGGAAATGCGCGTTGCAGGGTGTCAGTTCCGACCAGGTATTACAGATGCCGATGATGGGTTTGCCGTGGAATTCATGATCGGGTATCCCTTGATTTTTCATCCAGCTGCGATACATAAACCCATTTTTGTCCTGGCTGCCAAACCACTGCGCCGAGCGCAATTCCACCTTTTTCTTCGCTTCCGACATACTGTTCCTTATAGGATTGTTCTATGAGAGTGCGTCTGTCAGAGAGCTGACTGACCATGCAGGAATCTTAATGATTCGCGTCATGCCTTTCCAATCACTTATTATTTGGTCTTGATATTGAAAAGGGTATCGGGATGGCTGCGCGGACTTGTAGGTTGGGCTACGCTTCATCAGCCCAACGTTCACCGCAATGGGGAAAGAGATATTTTTAATGTGGAGTGTTGGGCTGGTAATGCGTAACCCAACCTACGAAACTTCGCAGGTTACGCTTTGTAGGTTGGGCTACGCTTCATCAGCCCAACGTTCACCGCAATGAGGAAAGAGATATTTTTAATGTGGAGTGTTGGGCTGGTAATGCGTAGCCCAACCTACGAAACGTAGTCCAATCCACAACAATTGGCCCACGCTATTTGCTAAATCGCGATTCCGGCAGTCCGCGGATCGTTGAAAATTCCTGCTGAAAAATGCTGCCGGCCAGCGCTTGCTGCTGCATTTGAACCGGCGTCAGCTCGTCGGTCGCACTGGTAACAAACAGAGTAGACAATGCCGCCCCGCCAAAAGCCAGGCAGGTGGTCTGGGTCACAGGCAAACATATCCGTTGATCGACCAGGCCGGATGGCGCGTAACGGGTAACGCTGCCACCGCCCCATTGTGCATTCCACAAGTAACCCGCGGCATCGATGATAGAACCGTCCGGTACGCCCGGTTCCGGTTGCAGATCGGCGAACAATCGGGGCTGGAATCGGGACGTGGAAGCCGAAGATGAGGCGTGATCGTCGTAATCACAGCAATAAATCGCTTTAGCCAGCGAATCGCAGTAATACATCAATTTGCCATCCGGACTAAAACAGATGCTGTTGGCAATCGCGACCGGTGCTATCGGTAACTGCTCTAATGACAGGTCACGATTCAATCGATAAAAATGCCCAATCGCTGCGCGTTCAGGGTCTTCGTTAAGCGTGCCGAATACGAAACGCCCCTGCCTGTCACAGCGGCCATCGTTGATTCTGGTGGTGGGCAAGTCGGTTTCAACCGGCGCGATGTGGGTCAAGCTCTGCGTCGATAGCGAAAAGAACGCCAGTTGCGTCGCCAATCCTAACAGCAGGCTATCGCCATCCTCAGTCAGCGCAAAACAGGCCAATCGTTCCGGCATGTCCCAGTGCGACAAATCCAGTTGCGGGTAGTTCAGTCGATACAGGCTGCAACCAGGAATATCCGTCCAGAACAGTGCTTGCGAACGCTCGCACCACAAAATGCATTCACCTAACTGATTGTTCGCATCCAGTACTAATTTCATCTGGCCTGAACTGAAAAGCGATAGATGGTCGTGGTCAAATAGCGCTCATCGGGGCGCAAAATTGTGCAGGGAAAATCGGTATTGTTGGGAGAGTCGGGAAAATGCTGCGGCTCCAGACAAAATCCGTGACGATGTTCGTAGCGCCGGCCTTTGCCCGCCACGCTGCCATCCAGAAAATTACCGCTGTAAAACTGCAGACCGGGCTCCTGCGTGATGATCTCTACTACCCGCCCCGATGTCGGCTCGTATACCCGCGCCGCCAGATTCAATTGATTGTCCACCGCTTTATTGAGCACAAAATTATGGTCGTATCCGCGCCCCACACCTAGCTGCTCAGAGTCGTCGTTAATATGCGCACCGATCAACGTGGCGCTGCGAAAATCGAATGCCGTACCCGCCACCGGTGCATGGCCGCTGTCGGGTATCAAGGTCGGGTTGACCGGCGTATAGGCATCGGCATCTATCATCACTTCGTGATTCAGAATATCGCCGTGACCAGCCAAATTAAAATAGCTGTGCTGGGTCAGGTTGACCGGCGTGGCCTTATCGGTCAGCGCCTGATATTGCACTTTCAATTCATTGCGCTGATTTAACTGGTAGGTCACCGTCACATCCAGATTACCGGGATAGCCCTGTTCACCATCCACGCTGCGATAACTGAGTATCAGCGCAATGTGATCGGCTTGCTGATCCATTCTGGCCGACCACAACACCTTGTGAAAGCCCACAATCCCGCCATGCAGATGATGGTTGCCATCGTTGCGATTCAACACATGGCGCATGCCATCAAGCTCAAAACTCGCATCGGCCACCCGATTTGCGTAGCGGCCGATCAGGGCGCCTATATAATTTTTGTCCTGAACATAACCGGCCAGCTGATCGTAACCCAACACCACATCGGCAAAATTGCCCTCCCGGTCCGGCACATGAAGTTCGGTAATGATGCCGCCAAAGTCGCTGACTTTTACCTGAATTCCCAGGTCGTTAGTCAGCGTGTAAACAAAAACTGTTCTGCCATCTTCTAATTGACCGAATGGAGATTGTGAAATATGCATAAAGAAGCGATGAGTAGGTGGCGAATTTTTAACGTTAGCAATCCGAAGGCAGTCCAAACAGCGGCATGCCCTGGTCATCCCAGTTGAGTTTTTTTACAAAAGTATGGCGGTCCGGATTCCACAGCGGGTCGCCAATAATTTCGGTATACGTTCTGGCGTGATACACCAACAGCACGTCATCCCTGTTTTCACCCTGGGTAAAACTGTTGTGGCCGGGACCATATATGCCATGTTCATAGCAGGTTTTAAAAACCGGCTCAGCTGCTTTGGTCCACGAGGCGGGGTCGAGTATATCGGCATCGTCATCCGCCCACAACAATCCCATCGCATAATTTTCATCGGTGGCGCTGGCCGAGTAGCTAATAAAAATTTTGCCGTTCCGTTGCAGCACCGATGGGCCTTCATTGACCCTGAAACCGCGACACTCCCAATTGAATTCCGGTTTGCTCAACATGACGGGCGTACCCGCTATGCGCCACGGCGTCAACATCGGAGCGATATACAGGTTGGAATTGCCCTCGATCCGGACATCTTTTTGCGCCCACAGATAATACAGTGTGCCGCGATGGGTAAACGTGGTGGCGTCGAGGCAGAAAGTATCCATACCGGTATCGATCTGTCCCAAAAACGTCCAGTTTCCCTCCAGAGGATTGGGATTGGTGTTGCTGATGGCGAACATGCGATGCTGGAATAAGTTGTCCTTGATATCACGGCTCGGTGCAGCCGCAAAATAGATATACCAGGCGCCCTGATTGAAATGCAGCTCAGGCGCCCAGATCAGCTGGCTGTAATTTCCCGTCTCCGGCTTATGCCATACATTGACAGTCGGCGCGCAGGCCAGGCCGCCCAGTGTTGTGGCGCGGCGCAGTTCTATGCGATCGTATTCAGGCACCGACGCAGTAAAGTAATAGTAACCGTCGGTATGACGATAGATATGCGGATCGGCGCGCTGTTCGATCAAGGGCGTGTTAATTTTTTTCATGAGACGACATAACCTTTTTGCAGCATTTCATTTTTCACTTCGATGTAGTGCGCATCGGTGACGCGATACCAGAACATCAGCAAACCCATCAGCAGATGGAAAAATCCAGGTATCACGGTAAAGATCAACGCAATGCCATTCATGGCAAAGGCCGATTGCTCATGGTTCGGTTGATACTGAAAATGGCTCAGCAGCACACCAACCAAAATGCCGGCCACGCCCATACCCAATTTCTGGCAAACCGAAATGCCGCCGAACGCCAGACCGGAAACCCGCTTGCCGGTTTTTACCTGACCATAATCGATGGTCTCCGCAATCGCCGACCAAAATACCGGTGCATGCAGATCGACGACAAAAGACAGCAAGAAATACAGAACAAATGCCATCGCCGTATCGCCAGATTTACTGCCAGTTCCGATACCCAGATAAATCACGATGCTGATCACAAATACGATCAATTGCGAATAACGGAATAATTTAACCTTGCAGTAAAATTTGGTAATCCAGGTCGAGGCTATCATCGATAAAATCGCTGCCGCCACACCGGTCGCCAGAAAACTCGCAATCCCTGTCGTGTTACAGCCCAGCACATACTTGGCGTAATACACCGCGGTCGATCCGCGCAGTACGTAGCCGATGGTGCCGGTCAAACATACGCCGCATAAAATCAGCCACTGGTCGTTTTTTCTCAACACCCGCAACTGATTGCGCAGCGACTGTTTTTCCACCACATGCAGGACACGCTCAGTGGTGGTGAAGTAGCAAAAAATAAATAGCACCACCCCCATGACGGCCATCACCGCCATCGCGGCCTGATAGCCGGCCGCAGGGCTCCCGGCACCCCAGTAATCGGATAACTCCGGCACGATGATGGTCACCATGAACGCGCCGATTTTTGCAAAGAACAGGCGATAGCCATTTGCAGACAGTCGCTCCTGCGGATCACTGGTCAGGGCGCTGTTTAAAGAAATGTAGGGAATGCCGACGCCGGCCGTCATCAGCGTCATGATGATGTAGGTCGCATAGGCCCAGATTAATTTTGCATCGTAACCCCAGGCCGGGGTAGTAAAGACGCAAAACACGCTGATCCCATAGGGGATCGCCAAACAGAGCAGATAAGGACGATAGCGGCCGAAGCGCGTGGTAAACCGGTCGGTGATTTTTCCCATCACCAGATCGCCGATGGCACCGATCAATTTCACTGCGAAGAACAGCGCAGCCAGATCGGTCACCTTGATGCCGTAAATATCGGTGTAGAAAAAAGTGATCAGCAACATCATGGTTGAGATCACTACATTGAGCGCCATATCGCCGGCGCCGAAACCGATTTTTTCCAACAAAGACATTTTTTGAGTGTGCATATTCAACTTAAACAAATACGTTCAACAGATCATCAACGTCGTTCCCGCCCAACTCTGCGTGACCTTCTGCAGAGACATCAGCGGGAACGACGGATCAGATTACAACCCCCAGCTTAATGACACACCGATAGTGCGGTCATAGTAGCGACTGTCGCGAGGGAACACGCCAAAGCTGTCATGATAATTCGAATTCAATATATTGTTCGCAGTCACACTTGCGGTAAGATTTTTATCGAGCTTGTAGCTGAGCGATCCATCCAGGGCCGAGATCGGCGACACCGTCAGGTTATAACCGGAATTCGAATAGTCATACGTATCCGTATAACGCGAACGCCAGTTGTAAGCCAGACGACCGGACCAGCCGTTCAGTTCATACAGCGCTGACACGTTGAACGAGTAGCGCGACATACCGGCAAAAGGCTGGCCGCTTAACGCAGGATCTTCCTTGGATTGCAAAGAACCTTCAGCCAATGTCGCATTCGCAGCCAAACCCCAACCTGGCAATGCGCTATAAAACTGCTGATAAGCGAATTCCAGACCTTGCAGATAACCGCTGTCGGTATTGAAGGGGCGCGACACTTCGTACAGATTGCCGGCAAAGGTTTCTGGCGTCGAGTCATAGGCGATATAACCGGTGAAATTATGACGATACACGCCCGCAGACAAATAACCGTCTTTGGCGAAATACCATTCCAGCGTATCGTTAAAATTTTCTGACGTGTACGGTTTCAAATCCGGATTGCCGCCGCTGGCTGTCGCCTGCAAAGTCAGGCTGGCAGTTGCATAGGACGTGGATGGATTCAACTGCGCAAAACTTGGACGTCCGACTGTCTTACCTGCAGTAAAGCGTGAAATCAGATTATTGGTCAGATAGAATTTCAGGCTCATGTTCGGCAATACATCGGTCGACGAGCTTTCATCATTCGTCAGAATATAAGCACCGTTCAACAGACTGTTACCGATCAGATTTTCATCCGTGCGCACAATCCGGACACCAAATACGGCATCAAGTGGAACACTGCCAACCTTGCTCGTAAATTTCGCCTTTCCATACCAGGCATAGGTCTTTTCTAGGTCCTCAATGTAAGTGCTAGGATCCCAGCCTATAGGCGCTGAACTGCCGGTTACCGCAGTACGCACTCTGCCTTCATTGTTCAGCAAATAGCTGGCGCAAGGTTGATACCATGGCGTCAGACCGACGTTACCGGTAAGCGGTGTTGAGGTACAACTCATGCCCGGCAACGAGGTGACAGCCAGATTCGCCGGCGCTTCTTCAGGCGTACCGATGGAATGCAGTGAATCGACCGTATGGTCGCTTAAGCGCACACCGGAACTCAATTCTTTAAGGATACCGCCGGACATCGGACTATAGATCAGATCGGCACGTGCATCGGTTGATCCGCCCTGATCTCTGCCGTAGTGATCAAACAACTGATTGACGTAAAAATTGGTCGGATCGTTCAGATTGGTACCGCCAAACGACATATTTGCCGACTCGTTAACGTTAGGAGAATAAGTGGCGGCAGCGGCAATCGCATGCGTATCCAGAATAGGATTGTCGTATTGATAGACGCTGGTGGTACGTGATATTTCCGTGTTCAGTTGCAGTTCATCAGTTACATCCCATTTGGAACCGATAGCACCCTGATTGGTGAGTGTATTCAACCGGTTGGCCTGCATCGATGACAGAAAATACGGATATTGGGCAGTCATGGACTGTTCAATATTCGTGCCTGGGTTGGTCGTAATATTCTGGTTGATACCAGGGAATCCGATCATAAAATCAATGCCATTGTCTTCAATGTAGTGCATCGACATACCTTCGGCATAAAATTCCAGGCCTGGTTGCGGCTTCCATTGAAACGCCAGATTTTCAGCGGTACGGCGAATATTGCCGTCCTGGTCGGTCACACCTTCGCTACTCGGCATAATGATATTGTTCTGATCCATCGGCGAGCCGTTCCATACTGCTTCGCGGTGGTAATGCGCATCGACATAAGACAGACCAACTAACGCGCCGAAATCACCCCACGGTGTTTTCCAGCGATCCGAGACCATGAATGCGCCATTCGGGTCATTGGTTTTGGCTTTGTCCTCGTAATTGTCACCGACCTTCACATTGACCTTCAGTCCGCTAAAATCAAATGGACGATTGGTACGCACGTCTATCGTTCCTACTGCACCACCTTCAATCAGATCGGCGCTGGTTGATTTGTAGACGTCAACCCGTTGCAGCATGGTGGAAGGAATATCGGCCAGGGAAATATAACGTCCGGTTGAGGTAAATACATCCCGACCGTTCAACAGCGTCGCAACGTCAGGCAGGCCGTCGATCAGGACGCTGGTGACTTCGTAGGAATTACGGAATACCTGAATCCCAGGAACGTGCGCCAATGTCTGCGCCACATTCGTGTCCGGGAATTTGCCGATATCGTCAGCAACAATGGTGTCCATCACTTCGTCGGAATTTTTCTTGATGTTCTGTGCGCTTTCCGCTGCGGCACGAACGCCGGTGACGGTGATCACGTTAGTGGTGGTGGCATCGGTCGATGTGACTTCCTGTGACCATGCTGCGGTTGCGGTTAACATGCCTGCGCCGATTAAGGAAGCAACCAGCGCTTTCAATGTAAACATCTCCTGTATTTTTTTATGTGTATCCCTATTGTTCAAACCCATCTTATATCTCCAGTTTAGTTTTAATTAGTATCACCAAGGTTTTCAATTACCGAATTTCTGCAGCGATGTTACTGCGCTAAAAATTTCGACTCCAATCAATTTTTGACGGAAATTGATATCGGTTTCGGTATGTGATTTATTTTGGTGTCTGACTATTAGATGTTCGTAGGTTGGGCTACGCTACACCGGCCCAACGTTCTTTGAAATATCCGTCATTGTTTTTGCTTCGTAGGTTGGGCTACGCTACACCAGCCCAACGTTCTTTGAATGGTCCGTTATTGTTTTTGGCGTGGAGTGTTGGGCTATAGCCCAACCTACGAAATTACGAAATTGCGCAATAACGAAATTACGCAATAACGCAATAACGCAACAACAAAGCGTAGTCACGTCTCCAATTCAAAAATACATTTCCTTTGCCAGCCTGCGCACCTCATCCAGCAATATCGTGGCGCTCGGTGACAATATGCTGTCCTTTTGCATGATGATCCCAAACGCGTCCATTTTGCACGGCAACTCCATGGGCAAAATACTCAGTGCGTTGAGCGATGTAAAATACTGCGCCACCTCAACCGGAATCACATGCAAAGAGTCCGTTTGCTGCAACAATGAGGTCACTAATAATAATGACGTGGTATCGACCACATTGTTCGGCACATCCATGCCGGCACGCAAAAACATCAAATCGAAACGATGCCGCAAAATACTGCCGTTGGGCGGCAATATCCACGGGTAGCTGACGATGTCCTGCAACTGCAGATTTTTTCGGGACAGCAGCGGATGTCCGACCCGCGCAACAATACAGGCCGGTTCTTCGGTAAGTTCTTCGTACACCAGATTGGTCGCGCTTTCTTTTTCTAAAATGCGCCCTATCATAAAATCCAGCGTGCCCAATTGCAGCGCGCGCAATAAAATATTACTTTGCTCGACCGTCACACCGATACGCAACAGCGGCGCATTCTTCTTCACATTCGCAATCGCACGCGGCAGCAGCGACATGCCGGGCGCCATAATGACACCCACCTCAACCTGCCCGACCAGACCCGATTTCAGCGCCACGATATCGTCATGTGCCAGCGACAGACTGGTCAGTGCCATGCGCGCGTGACGTATCATGGTCTCGCCATAAATCGTCGGCTCCATCCCATGCGGAAAACGGTCGAACAGCCTGACCTCCAACATGTCTTCCAGATCCTTGAGTTGCTTGGACGCCGCAGGCTGGGTCATGAACAACGCACCGGAAGCGCGATGAATATTGCGATGTTCGTCCAGCGCAATCAGTAGCAGAAGCTGCCGGGTCTTTAACCTGGCCCGCAAAAACCAGTTTGGATTCAGGGAATTCATAGTAGTTATAATATTTTTATCATCAATGATTAGCCGTCACCGTTCAGTTCTCTCATCTGGTGCGCATCATCAGGCGCTGCGCCAGACAAAAAATCAACAGCAGGCCGCCGATTACGATTTTGGTCCACCATGAACTCAGGCTGCCGTCAAAGGCTATCATGGTTTGTATCATGCCCAGCACCAAAACGCCCGATACTGTACCAGCAACATAGCCTACTCCTCCAGTCAAAAGTGTCCCGCCGATCACAACCGAGGCAATCGCATCCAGCTCGGAACCTTCAGCATGTAGCGCATAACCGGACAACATATAAAATGAAAACAGCACGCCGGCCAGCGCGGCACAAAATCCGCTGAATCCGTATATGAGTATTTTTGCACGCCCGACCGGCAGCCCCATCATCTGCGCAGACTGTTCATTCCCGCCGATGGCATACATGGTGCGGCCGAACGTGGTGTAGTGAGCGATATAAATTGCCGCTATCAGAACTGTTAACGCAATGATTACGCCGGGAGAGATAAAACCACCCAGCAAGGTCACCTGAAACTGGGACATCGTAGTGAAGAATCCATTATCGATCGTGATTGAATTAATACCGATCACGTAGCACAGTCCACGCGCCAGAAACATGCCCGCCAGCGTCACAATAAACGCCTGCAATTTAAAAAAATGTATCAGCACGCCCATCAGCACGCCGAACCCAAAGCCGAGCGCCAGTACCGTGACGATCACCAGCGGTGCAGACCAATGCCAGGTTTGCAGCAGGAAACCGCATAACATGGTGGTCAATGCCAGTACCGAGCCGACCGACAAATCGATGCCACCGGACAGAATGACGTAGGTCATGCCGATCGCCAGCACCAGCAAATAAGCATTGTCGATCAGGAGATTAAAGACCACCTGTACAGAACCAAAGCCAGGAAAATAATAAGATCCCGCGACTAACATCAGCAGCAACAGCACTACCGTGGTCAGGGAGGCGAAGGCAGGTGTTGCTGTCATTGCGGTTAATTTAGCGATATTCATCATGAGGTTTTTTTAACGTATCGCGCCGGCCGCTGCGACCTGACCATAGTCCAGATCTTTTTCAGCTCGGAGCTTTGCGACAGGCATACCGTCACCACAACCAGGGCTTTAATGATCATGTTGAATTCCGGCGGTACGCCCAAAGAATAAATCGTGTAGGTGAGCGTCTGAATGATCATGGCGCCGATCACCGTGCCAGCCAGACTGAACCTGCCGCCATCGAGAGGCGTACCGCCCAGGGTCACTGCCAATATCGCATCGAGTTCTAGCAGCAGACCGATATTATTTGCATCGGCACTTTGAATGTTAGAGCAGATCAGCACGCCAGAAAGACCGGCGCAGGCACCGCATAGCGCATACGAAAATAGCATCACTGCACCGGCCCTGATTCCGGCCAGTCGCGCCGCGACGGGATTGATGCCAACCGCCTCAATAAACAGCCCCAGCGCAGTGCCGCGCACCAGCCCTGTCATCATCACGAATACGGCTGCGACGATATAGACAGAAAACGGCAGGCCGAATAAATAGCCGCTGCCTAAAAAAAAGAACGGCTCATAGCTTGCCGTCTGGATTTGCCCATCGGTCAACAATTGCGCCAGACCGCGTCCGGCCACCATCAATATCATCGTGGCGATGATCGGTTGCAACCCCAAACCTACCACCAGTAGTCCGTTCCAGATGCCGCACAATATCGCACACACTATGGCTGCTGCGACCGCCCACAACATGGGGTTATGCGCGAATACCGGACTAGCCAGCAGCAATACCGCAACAGTTCCGGCGATTGCAGCAACTGCACCGACCGAGATATCGATACCGCGCGTGGCGATCACCAGCGTCAATCCCAGGCCTGTCAGTATTAACGGCGAGGCGCGATTCACGATGTCGATCAGGCTGCCGTACAAATGGCCATTTTTTATGCTGAACTGAAAAAAACCGGGAATAACGATTGCATCGATCAGCAATAAAAACAGGAATGCAGATAGCGGCTTCAACAAAGGGTGCTGCCTGAATAGTTTCAGTCTCATTCTGCATGACCTCCGGCGATAACCTGTTGCATGCTGTCTTCCGATAACTCACCATAATTAAATTCACCGCAGATTTTGCGATCACGGAAAATAAGGATACGGTCGCTATAATTCAGCACATCGCTTAGTTCCGATGAAATCAGCAATACGGCCATGCCGGAACGACTTAAGGTGCTGATGTATTGCATGATTTCCTGTTTGGCATGTACATCGATACCGCGGGTCGGCTCATCCAGAATCAGCATGGCTGGCTGCGTAATCAGCCAGCGCGCCAACAGAACCTTCTGCTGATTCCCGCCCGACAGATTGCCGATAGGCGTTTCCATATCGGCGGTTTTGATGCCCAACAATTGCACCATCTTTGCGGTGGTAGCCTGCTGCAGGGCCAGCGGAATTTTTTTGAAAATTCCGGCGCGTGCCTGCAATGCCAGGTGCATATTCTCGCGCACCGACAAGCTCAAAATCGCGCCTTCGTGCTTGCGATCTTCCGAGCAAAATCCTATGCCGTCGGCAATCGCCTCCAGAGGCGAATTCCATATGCCAGATTTGCCACCGATTGTGATATGGCCGCCATCGGCCTTGTCTGCACCAAATAACAAACGCGCCGCCTCAGTACGACCGGATCCCAGCAGGCCGGAAAATCCCAGCACCTCGCCTTGCCGAATGGTCAGACTGAACGGATAGGAAGAACCTTTTTTTGCCAACCTGGTTACCTGCATGAAGGGCGCAACCGATGCGCGACCTGATTTCCCGTCAAAATTTGCAGCCGGCGCGTTTGTCGGCGAGGGCTGCGTCCGGGCGGCTGGTTCCGCCGGTGCCGTTGCACCGACCATTTTGTTTACCAACGTCAGGCGCGGCAATGCGCTGCTAAGATACTCGCCCTCCCGCTCGCCATTGCGCATGACCGTAATACGATCTGAAATTGCGTAGGTCTGATCCAGAAAATGCGTTACAAATAAAATCGCCATCCCTTGCGAGCGCAACTCGCGCATGACGCCAAACAGCAATTGGACTTCGGCGTCATCCAGGCTCGACGTAGGTTCATCCAGTATCAGCACTTTGGCTTGTGTATTCAAGGCGCGCGCGATTGCCACCATTTGCTGAATCGCCAATGAATACGATGCCAGGCCTTGCGTTACATCGATATCGATTTTTAATTTGAGCAGCAGCTGTCTGGCTCTGTCGCGCATGGCTTTCCAGGAAATCGCACCGAACTTTTTGGGATAGTTTCCGATAAAAATATTTTCAGCGACAGATAAATTCGGGCACAGATTCACTTCCTGATACACCGTGCTGATACCCAGCTGCTGCGCCTGCTGTGTTGATGCCGGTTGAATCTGGATTCCATCAAAATCAATAGCACCCTGATCCGGGCTATACACTCCGGTGAGCACTTTAATCAGGGTTGATTTTCCGGCGCCGTTTTGCCCCATCAAGGTATGCACTTCACCGGCGTACAAATTCAGGTCGACATTGTGCAAGGCTCTGACGCCTGCAAATTGTTTGGATATGCCAGTCAACTGCAATATCGCTGCGGTGCCTGTACTCATTGATGAGAACGCATCCCGAACATGCCGGAATCGCCCGATCTCAGTCCGATCAAATAATATCTGCCCACATTTAAAGCAAACAGCGTCAGCGCACAAACGCACACCAGACCGCTCGTGTATATGACGATCACGACAACCATGACGCAAAAAATCAGACTATCGAAAAAAAGTGCCATGCTCTCCCTCACTCTCATCTTCTCCATCCGTGCTTAGGTGAATTTAACAAACAGCGACCGGGTCAGTAATATATTCGTCTCGGCAATTCCCGGGCCGCAGATTCGGCCGGAAACACGCTTTCGGCGATGGTGATGCGACGCGGAACAGTCTTGCCGGCATGAATCTCCCGCGCAGTCTGCATCAGCTGCGCGCCTAATAACGGATTGCATTCGACGGTCACATTAATTTTCCCGGCGACCATGGCTTCAAACGCGCCTCGTACGCCATCGATAGAAATCACCTGTATATCAACACCGGGTTTCAGACCAACTTCTTCAATCGCCTGAATCGCGCCCAGGGCCATATCGTCGTTATGCGCGTACACCACCTGAATATTTTTTCCGTCCGATTTCAGAAAGGCCTCCATCACCTCCTTGCCTTTTGCCCGGGTAAAATCGCCGGTCTGGGAACGGATGATTTTTAATCTGGGATTTGCTGCAATGGTCTGCTCGAAACCTGCTTTGCGATCGATGGCCGGAGCCGAACCAACTGTGCCCTGTAACTCAACAATATTAATCGTCGCATTCGGCATTTTTTTTGCGCGTTCCAACAGCCAGTTTCCGGCACGCCGACCTTCTTCGACGAAGTCGGAACCGATAAAGGTGGCAAACAGCGAAGGGTCGGTGACGTTCACTGCACGGTCAGTAATGATGACGGGAATTTTTGCCGCTTTCGCTTCGCGCAACACCGTTTCCCAACCGGATTCCACCACCGGAGAAAACGCGATGACATCGACTCTTTGCGCGATAAATGTGCGGATCGCCTTGATCTGATTTTCCTGACGCTGCTGTGCGTCTGCGAACTTTAACGTCACGCCGTCTTTTTGCGCCGCTTCTTTAATCGATCGGCTATTGGCGGTGCGCCATTCGCTTTCGGCACCAACCTGCGCGAAGCCCATGACCAGCGGTGTGGCGGCAAATGCCGGTATAACTGCGGTGACTTGCGACAGCGCCGAAAGTACTAAACCGGCGATCAAATGCCGACGTGTTATTTGCATGATGCGTCTCCGTATTGTTCGCACCTGGGCGGTGCGGATTTTGTTATGGCTTATTTTTATGCACCAATACTAAGAAACTATTCGATTACTATCCAATCACTTATTGACATGATTTGATATCGGAACAGATATCACTTTTCAATTTCAATAACATAAATTGTCGAATTAACTATTCTGGTTATCAATACGGAATGTGGTATCGCGTTCGATAAATATGTCATTGGACGCCGAAAGCTAATAGCAACAGCATTTGAATGCCGACGATCAGAAAGATCGGCACGGCACATTTCAAAAAATCAAAGGAGACAACATGCTAAATATAATCAGCATCAAACGTTGTATGGCAGTCGCAGGAATAGCTCTGGCCGGTCTGCTGGCCCTACCCACCGCCAGCGCCGCACCATGGGCACTCACCGGCGCACTGGAATCGCATGATCCGAGCATCTACAAGGAAGGCAGTACCTGGTGGATATTTGAAACCAGCACTACCGGCATAGGCGTCAAATATTCACCGGATGGACTTGCCTGGACCCAGGGTGGCTCAATATTTCCGGGTGGGCTGTCATGGTGGAATGCGTATAACGGCAATACCACCGGAACCTGGGCACCGGATATCCACGACTGGAACGGCAAAGCGATAGCCTACTACGCCGTCTCCACTTTCGGATCACAAAACTCGGCTATCGGTTTGGTCACTGCAACCAGCATTGCGCAAGGCGACTGGGTTGATCACGGTGCAGTGATCACCTCGCGCACCGGCGACAACTACAATGCGATCGACCCCAACTTTTTCGTCGATAACAATGGTCAACCGTGGTTGACTTTCGGTTCATGGCAAACCGGAATCTATACGACCAAAGTCGATTCCACCACGTTGATGCCGACCGGCAGTTGGTACCATCTCGCCGCGGACAGCGGTGGCATTGAGAACTCGTTCATCATGAGCAACGGCGGATATTATTATTTGTTCGTCTCGAAAGGCACCTGTTGCGCCGGAGCCGCGAGTACCTATCGCATTGCGTATGGTCGCTCCACTTCGGTAACGGGTCCGTATCTCGATACCAATGGCGTCAACATGCTTAACGGTGGCGGCAATATATTGGATGCCGGCAGTGCGCGCTTTATTGCGCCGGGCGGGGAGTCTGTCAGCAACGGCGCGATTGTCCGCCATGAGCTGGATAGCGAGAACAACTACATCCCGATTTTATTTATCAACGATCTGTATTTCGTGAATGGCTGGCCCAGCTATTAATTACAGGCGCAAGCTGTAGGTTGGGCTGCGCTTCACCAGCCCAACGTTCGTTGAATCCGGGATAGTTGTGTAATTGGCGCGGAGCAGGCTGTAGGTTGGGCTGCGCTTCACCAGCCCAACGCTTGTTGAATCTGGGATAGATGTGTAATTGGCGCGGAGTGTTGGGCTGGTGAACCGTAGCCCAACCTACGAAGCACAGCCCAACCTACGAAGCGTAGTCCAACCTACGCCGCATAGTCCAATTTCCCGGACCGAATCTTGAAATCTAAATGGAACGAACCGAGAGTCCGTGCTCTTGCAATCGCACCAGCACACTATCTGGTCCGGCCATATGATAAAGCCCCACAACGATGAGCGCAGGCTTTGGATCACGTAACATCGCATCAATACGCGGCACCCAATTCTTGTTGCGGCCTATCACATGTTTTTTATAGAGGTCGGGCTGATTTTTCTTCATCCGGGCGACCATTCCTTCCGCACCACTCATATCACCGCGCGCCCACAGCGAATAGATACGTTCGTTCTCGACTGTGCCATCCAGAATATGATCCATCGTATATTGCAGGTACTGAACTTCCTGCTCCTGAGTCATCTCGCCCATAAAGGTAATCACATCATCATTCGTCGGGAATTCGCTAGACAATGTCAGTCCCGCGCTTTTGGCTTTGGTAGTCAGCACTTTTTCTGCGGTACCGCTTTCAGGGAAATTCATCGCCAAGCAATTGATCCAACCGTCTTGAGTAATGATTTAGAAAGTCTTTCGTCACCGAAAAATGTTCCGTATCCTCATAGGCAACCTCGCTAATTCCAGATTCGTCGAACTGCAGTATTTTTGCGTTTGGATACGAAAGTAAAATTGGCGAATGTGTCGCAATAATGAATTGAGATTCATGTTGCACCAATTGATGGATAGCAGACAATGCGGCGAGTTGCCTGGTGGGTGACAATGCGGCTTCAGGTTCATCAAGCAGATATAAACCTTTGCCACGAAATGTCTCGATTAAAAGCCGGATAAATGCTTCTCCATGCGAACATTGATGAAACGAACGCGACGGCGATTGAATATCTTCCAGATAGGTCGCAACGTTGAAGAAGCTTTCAGCCCTTAAAAAATAAGAATCTGCCGGCTTTCGAAAACTCTTGGTTAGCTTTAACGATTCATGAAGATTAGATGCAGAATTTTTTGATCTGTGCACCTGATAATCTCTTGTTCCGCCTTCCGAACCTAAGCCCATTGCCATGGCAATCGCTTCCAGGACCGTTGATTTTCCCGCTCCGTTTTCGCCCACAAAAAAAGTGACGTCAGGATGAAACTTTAATGAATCTAGTCTCCGTACAGCGGGAATTGAAAATGGATAACTTGAAAAATCTAATTCAGTATCCGATCTGATTGAAACTTCCTGGAGATAAGGTCTGGCTGACATGTTCATAAATTATCCATACGTAGAACAACCGTCCTATCATGCGCTCCACTCATTCTTTGATTAATAAATTCGCATCCGCCAAGATCAAGATCGGATCTTTTTGGTCCACCATTAAAATAAGCCCTTGGCTCGTGCGTATTTTATCGCCTTCGCTTTGGCGGTATTCCGTTCTTTTTTTTGCGCTTTGGTTTCGGCCACTACCGGTTCTTCTTCCCGCAAACCAGAGCGGACATCTTTGACTGTCTTGGGCAGGTCCTTAGGCAGCGAGACCGTGCTGAGCCATGCTATGAATTCGTCGCGACTCACGCGCCGGTGCCCCTTTGCGCTTCGCGTCACGGTTCCGGTATAAAGCGGACCGTCAAACAGCGCAATGATGAATGGTCGACTAAACCCAGAAAGGCGGGCAGCGTCCTCTGTCGTCAGAAACTCTTTCATCTTTGGGGTGGCGATACTGTCGATACAGTTGAAGAACCGATTATCGTCCACCAATTGATCCACCAGCAGGACGCTGACAGCAGCAATCGTCTTGGCATTCAATGTGGCCGATTTAGGCTCAACGGAACGACTCAAAGCGACGGCAAGATTGTCTCTGACGATCTTGTTGAACGTACTTTTGGTTTTTTGATTGATTATAGGATTCATATTTTTCATCCAAAAATTCGAAGAAATCGAAAATATTATAAATCCCGAGCAATCAGATGGGAAGTGGCTCAACTCCAGCTTTCTTCAAACCATCATACAGGCAGAGAACGTCAAAGGATCATGGTCATAAATACGCTGTTAGGATCTTCAATGTACTCACCAAATGGCCCGCAATAATTAAAGCCGGCACTCTCGTAGAGCTTATGCGCCGGATTGAATGCTGCATGTGATCCTGTTTCGAGACTCAGCCGTTCATAAGATCGCGATCTCGCAACAGCAATAATATGCGAGAGGATGGCACGTCCCGCTCCCCTGCCCCGATGTGCGGCTGGGGTGCGCATGGATTTCACTTCTCCGTGACTTTTATCCAGCTCCATCAACGCGCCGCATCCCAGCAGCAGCGGGCCATCCCACGCGGTCCAGAAAGTGATTTCTGGCTTGCGGAGTTTTTCAATATCGAGAGCGTGCACGCTTTCAGGTGGCGACAGTTCATACATGCTCTGTAAATGCTCATTGAGTAATGCATGAATCGATGAGCCGGTTAGATCGTCAATTACAATGTTCATCATCATTTATGGATAGTTGTTTTATGTTTCGCATCGACCGTCTCCCCCGCACCTAATACGTCCTCAATCAATACGTTCTCTTTCTCGACCATGACGTTCCTTTTTTTTGTGTTGCCGTGTTCAGCAGCGCCTAATCAGTTGCCTTCAAACGCATGGCGGGCATTGGCGCTGTACTTGCGGCAGATCATTCCATCGGTTCAACGCTTGCGAGAATCCATCTCTTACCATTAAATCGTACAGAAACCCGACCTGGCTATCGGTAAACCTGTGGTTTGTTGTAGAGTCAAGAAATCTCGCAATGAGACCATCCTTTGATTCCGGATACTTTGTTAACATGTACTGCAGTGTTGCTTTCGCTTTCACATTACTAAATTGAACACCATAGCCTCACGAATATAAAATTGCCAATGTGCCGATGGCCTCTGCATTGCCATCACCGGCACTTTTCATGGTGAACTCAAAATAGGTTTTAGGATCCGCAATCTGTCCTTTATTTTTGTTCAAAAGCCGGATAATTTTTTCAGCCGCCATTTGCGCATTTTGCTTTTGCTGACTATCGTCGCCAATATTCCTATATTTATTAATAGACATAGTCCTGATATAACATTGTGCGGACTCGATCACGTTGTCGGCGCGGCTCAGATTTTTTTCGGTCAATTCGCATAGTGCGTATGCCGCTGCAAACAGGTTTTTATCAACCGCTTTTTCAAACCAGGAGATTGCCTTATCGCGGTCTTTAGGTTCCCCCAGACCCTGTGCATACAATTGCCCGATTCCGCATAGCTTTGACATCACCATTTTGTGCAGCCGTTTGCAGGCGGATAATGGCGTCAGAGTCGGGTTTGGGATTGCAAATACAGGACAAAGCCACGCCAGGGATAGCTAAAGCCAACAAACATAGAACGAACCTGATTGTATTGGTCATGTTATCCATAAAAACAAGAAGTATGTGAAGTGGCTACCGCGACAGTGGCGTCGGTTCTAACACCGTTTTTCTCTAACTGTTTTTGATCTCGATGAGCATATAGCTAAAACAGGAAGGTGGCTATGCCCTAAATAGGGCATTTTGTCTGAGGTTGAAAATCGTGATCTGCTCGGTTATCTTCGATTGCTGTCATTGATATTTCAGGGTGGATGTCCGAGATGTGTTCCGCCCCGGCTACGGATAGACTCAATGGCAAATCGCAGGCCTTATTGCGTAGCAGTTGCCCAACAAATCTGCATATCCAGGCGTGCTGCACAAGAAGAGGCCTGACAATGCAAAGCATAACAATGAGAATTTATTGAGTATCATATCGGATACCGCTCCTAATTTTCCAATTAACTCTAAGCCTTCACTGCCACCGCGCGTGCCTCTTTCAGTTGTTTCCAATTGGGCGCGTATTTAATAGCGGCATCGTATTTATCAAGCGCTTCAGACGCGTGACCTTGTTTCATCAGCACGTCTCCCCATGCTTTAAGAGGATCGGCCCAATGTGGCCCCTTCAGGTTAGCAAGTTTGAATTGTTCTGCCGCTCCATTTAAATCACCATGTTTGAACAACGCAACGCCAAAAGAAAAATAACCAGAAGGCGTACTGGGTGACAGTTTCACAGCCTTCGAATACCACTCCCTGGCACCAATCCAGTCCCCGCGCAGTTCCAGCAAATCTGCTTTGAATCGATAACAATCAACGTAAGTGGAATGACCGGTAGCTTTCATTGGTGCAGCGATCGCTTCATCAGCTTTGTCGTGCTGCCCGGTCATTTCATAGGTTCGTGCGGCAAAGCATATATTCGCTGGATTGAACGTCGAAATTGCGTGGTTCGCATACGCAATGGTATAGGCATCCCAATTTCTGGCTGCCGCTTTCAGATCGCCCTCTTCCTCCGCCAGTATTGCTTTTGCAAACACGGCAACAGCACTGTCTGCCATGTTTTTTGGATCAACGATAGACGTCTGGAGTACCAGTTGCGCAGACTCGATATCATGCAAAAATGCGTCCCATTGTGCGACAACCAAACTTGCACTGCCATAGACATTGGAACCTGTTCCGATACCACCGTGCGATTCACTGTCGGCTATAAATTCGGAGCGCAAAGCAGTCAGATCCTGCACGGCCTGATCGTAGTTTTGATACCTTAATTCCGGAGCGCGTCCAGGTCGCCCTCCAGAAACCTGCTTCAGTTGTTCTCCCATTTGTATCGCGCCTTCTTCATCGCCCAGCAGTTGAAGAGAACTCATCACATTTTCGTAACCAACCCAAAAATCAGGTTTCAATTTAATCGTTTCCCGAAAGAGCAGGAGTGACTGCCTGATTGCGTCTGGATCATCTGCGCTACCTATGGCCAGGGCCCATGAATTTAACAGGTAGGGCTTTTCGCTCGCATCTGCGACCGGGTAGGCAGCCTGCGCAAAATTAATCGCGTCCCCATTGCGGCCAGCGTTATTAAGATACGCTCCAAAAATTCCTGGTTGAGACTGGCCAAATATATACTCTCCGGCTTCAGTCAGCAGTTTAGCCAAGTCACGATCCTCGTCGATGAAGGTCTTGGCCGGTATGCCATCGCCGCGCACCGTGAGTGCCAGCCCTCCTTGGTTTGTTGGAACCACATCGCCGTCAATGTGCTGGTCGTGACCAAAACGTGCCTTAAGCGTGCGTTCGATCTGACCGATAGACATGCCTGTCTCCGGTACCTCTATGGCTATGTCGTTGGTCCAGGCATTGGAGAGTTGACGTTGCTTTGAGTTCGTTCGGCTGGCGGCCTGAATGTGTGACAGTACATCAAGCAGTCCAGCGGAAATAATCCTGCCATTGGGCACCTGGCTGGCAATGTTGGAGGAAATTTCAATCGGATCAATCACAACGCTATTTGAATGAACCGCATCCCAGATCATCAGAATCGCCCCCAATCCAATTGACGCGGCAACCATGACCATAAAGACCTGAAAACTCATACGCAAATGATCAAAAAATCGTTTGCGTTTGGCAGCTTCGATGGATAGTTTGCGTTCTTCGTCGAAGTGGTGAACCTGAAGATCAACAAGTCTGCCTTGTTTGCGAAGATATTCTTTCGCTTCCTTGCTAAGCTCCGGGTCAAATCGCGCCGCGTCCATCATGACGACGGTCGCCACATCATCGGCACGTGAGCTGCTTTCTTCCGCTTCCCGCTCCTCAGCTTCTCCAGCACCCAGTGCACCTTCGATGACCCCATTTTCTTTTTCTGCCATGGCGTTTCCCCGTTTTAGGTTTGGACGATTATCATTGATGTTGACTGGCGCAGCAATAACTATGCACGATTTTGTGTGGATTATGGGCTATGAGCGGCTCTCAACATGAACGCGACGCAAGCCACCTCGACAATCTTAAGTCAGGTCTTTTGCGCCGCAGTCAATTGTGGTCGACTGATACAATAAGATCGGGCTCAACCACGAGCGCGCAGACCAGTGAGATGCGCGATGCGCTAAGCTTTAGCCAGACAGGGTCATCGCTACCAGTGAAAATATGAGTGTCATACTTACACCCCCACCAATTTAGAAAGGACACACCGAACATGAGCACGACGACATTGCTTCGCACCTTATTCAACTATCAGGCTTGGGCGAACAACGAATTTCTGGAAAAAATGAAGGGCTTCCATGCCGAGCTGCATAATGATCATCGATATGCCGCTATTCGGTTGATGAATCACACTTGTATTGTGAGTCAAATATTTTCTGCACATCTCACTGGCACACGCCACAATTTTTCTTCCGACAATCCAACCGAAGTACCATCGCTCGAAGAGTTGCGCACAACTGTGGCAACAGCGGATCGCTGGTATCTGGACTATTTAGAAAATGTAACGCCGGAGCAGCTTGCCGAATCTGTTTCGTTTGTATTTACCGATGGCGACAAGGGATATATGTCGCGCGAAGAAATGCTTACCCATGTCATCACTCATAATGGTTACCATCGCGGTGAAATCGGCCGCATCATGGGACAGCTTGCGCTTTCGAAACCTTGGGATACGTATGCGGTATTTCTTCACGAGACTGAACCATCACGTCGGCTGGAAACATAGAGCGTGAATGGCATTTTTAGTGTTGGTTCGGCACTTTATGGGCCGAACACTCAACAATAAAAAACTTTAGTTCCTAAATTTACAGCGCATTTTCGACGCACAAAAAATCGGTGACTGGCGACTAAGTGCCGTTTTTTTCCCGTCGATATTAGCATTGCAATTCTCAACTGCGCCCATTGCTGACAATCAGCACTCTCCGAAACGAACAGTCAACGGAGCAATCTGCGCTATGCAATTAATGCGAGTAGTGTCGTCAACTGTTTCAGACCCTCATCTCCCACTTCAACGGTCTGTGTAACTAATTCCAGCGAAATCGTAAGCCAGATCCGAAATTGCTGCGTTTTGTCGAGATGTACGGTATATCCAGGATCTAAGTCACTCACAGCACCTGAAAGGCCGGAAATTTCGCAACGAATTTCTTTTCCAATAAATGAAAGCGATAAGCTCATTTCCTTAACGTTCCGATGCAAGGAACCTGTTTCATATGCATCACGCCCTGAGTATTGCCAGACCGCTCCTACCGAAGTCCCCGAAAATTGGTAGTGCGCCCTTCCTTCATTTGATCCGCTGTATGGTGTGTTGAAAACAAATATGGTCTAACAAATGGTGCTTGAAAATGTGGGCCATTTTGCGCAATTACGTCGAACTCAGGAGACCGACGCTCATCGAGACAGTGAAGCACCAAACCTTGCCTGTGGGTTATCTTTGGTGTCAATGCGCTGTAGCAAAGTTTATCGGCAATCCAAAATTCGCCGTTTAGTATCGGTAGTTTCAGCGCTATATTCTTATTTGATTATGTTAGTTCGATTCCAAATCGTCACGATACTATCGCATGGGTTGGTCATGCGATAGTCTGGTTGGTGCTGGGGTAGCCCCTCAAACACGTTTTTCGGCACCCGGAAGTCTGTCCGTAAACGCACAAGATAAAACAATTACGATTGTTAATAAGAAAAATGGCCCGCCATAACTCTCACCAAACGAATAGCTTTCTTCCCTAGTAATCGTTGGATTGAAATTAATCATCACGAAAACATATGCACCAGTAAACAACGCATTTAAAAGAATGATCCAAATTATTGCCACAATAGTTTTTCGCATATTTGCATGTGTCTATTTATTAAATTCAAATGACAAAATTTGTCAGAAAATAATTCGAAGTCACCCTGATCGTCCGTTCAGTTCCGCCTGGTGTCCTTTGAATTTCTTTAGTTTATTACTCGATCGCGACTGTTTCGGCTACAACTTCTAACGAACCGAAATCATCTACGTAAATCATATAGTGATTCATTTCAAAAGCATTTTTGTTTTGAGTATTGGTTACCGCCCTCAGTTCGGCAACCCAATCAGAACCGATAACCACAGCCACGTTATCCATGACATCTTTAACATGCCAGCTTTCGCAGTGGCTTTCTGCTCTCTTTCGGTAAGCACGAACTTTCTTAAATCTCAGGGTGACATATTTTTCGATCTCGTCAACATCAAATCCAATTTTCAAATAGATATCGCCGCCAGAATTCCTCAGCTCTGTACCATCAAGAATAGGAGACGATGGGTATGGCAATATCAAAATTTTTTTCTTTTCCATTTTTCTCAAATTTGAATTCAATTGCGATTGTCCCGTTTGTGCCGCACTCCGCCCAATTAATCTTTATTTTGGAATCACTAATTCACCGGCAGCCGTTTCGGATTTTCTCTGCACAGGAACAGTCGACGGATTTGTTGGATATGACTTTCCGTTGAAATCTAGCCGCGCCTCGTAGCCATATTGGATTCTTCCGCCAACTACCCATACCCCAATCGAATGCCAGCCATGTGATACGTTATCGAGCACTCGAATCGGAGGGCGAGAAATCCTGATATTACTAACTACCTGCCATGAATCAGCGTTGTGCTTAAGTATTAGAGTATTGCAACCTCCGCTGCCGCACCAATTTCTATCCCTTAAATAGACTATAGCTTCTGATTTTCCGTCGCCGTCGAGATCCCTAAAAGCCGCGACATAATTGATCTGCTCATTGTGATTCCATGTCGTGATGAATTGGTCCAGTGATGTTCTATCTGGATCATTTTCTGATGACGCATGGCTACTACCAATAAGAATAAAACAAAAAAACAGAGCCATTAGTTGCTTCATGTGTTTATAAATTATGGTTAGATAAATCTGTCCGCAATTGAGAATAATTCCGAACGGCTGCTTGGTGCCGGTTTGCGATCGCTAATTTAGCTTCGAGTCAGAATTCATGTCGTCATATTTGAGGTCATCTTTTTTACGTCGTTTCCATTTTCCAAAATCCAAATCACAATCGCTAAGACCATCACATGCACATGATCCAAGGTCAATAATGTCGCAAACGCCAATGTCACAATCGGCATCGCAGAATCCTGCTTGGTGACGCATGTACACCATTCTATTTTTTTCTAACTCGATAACACTTACATGATTACGATATTTCAGTCTGCATTTTTTCAGTCTCCTTCGAATAAGTTTCAAACCAATAAAAATTCCGTAGCGCTCAATTGATTTATACCCGTGTGCTGAGCAACTTAACTGTCCTGTGTAAGCACGATACGCGCATGAAAAACCTTTAAATGGTGAAATATATTTTTGGTAGATCAATATCGTTGCAAGTGCTATCCAATTCATAGGTTCTATAATTTTTTATGTAACGCATAATCATGAATCAAAATGGGTGACCGCAATGTGCCGAGAAGGCTCATTCATTTCTATACCTCGACCGGCTCCTGCTCTGCTCATTGCGAACAAATACATACGAAGGACAATAAATTAAAAGATCTTAAAACTCAATTTATTGGATTTACGCGATCTCTGCCGACATCAATGTCATCAATATCGTTCATGACAAATCCGGATTATTATTGGTCAGTTTACTATCGTGTCGAGCAAGATTTGCGTCAAGTTGATCAGGAAGCTTATTTTTATCGGCAATATGATTCTCAAGATGTTCTAACAGTTTTTTGTACTTTTTCGAAAATTCCGGCGCAGCGGCCGCCAAGTCTTTGACTTTTTCGGGATTGAATACGTCCCATTCTATGCTTACCGGGAATCCATCATATTCTGGGCGATCTGCACAATCGGAAAAACAGACCGCAAGTCTTTCAGGGTCATTATTGAGGAATTCGTCACTTTTTTGAAGAATCACGCTAATTGACCTCCCCATCCGTTTCATCCACACCAAGAGCTTCCATGGTGCGCGACCTATCGGAAATTCAGAGGGAGACGATAGAGAGAGTGCTGCATCTGCCTTAGCAAACCACTTTTCGAGGATCGGCTGCAGATCGCTTACCTTGGCGATCAACGGCTTATCTGTCGAATTTTCTTGATCGACATAGGAAAAGGTTTCCTTGCAAAGTCTTTTCAAGACAATACCGGAGACCCACTCCGACATTTTGGCAACCAGGGAGTCGAGCGCCAGTAGCCTATTTTTGAAGTCGACACTCAGCGCAAGCATCAGCGTTTCGATGGCGGAAAGCCCGTCACTATGGTTAAAAAATACATCCGTGCCGATCGTCAACTCTACTTCCCGGAATGACTCAATTAGCGAAACCGAGTCGGCCTCTGTGAAGTTAGTCGCCCCAAATGACCACATCAATTGGCACAAGTTGAGAAAGGAATCACGGTTCAGATGTAGGCCACCATCAACGATTGACTTCGGATTTTGCAAGAATTGATCAAGTTCCGACTTGCTCCAAGGGTCATGATTATCGTGATAGCAAAGCCACTGGTAAAAGAACTTGAAATGTTGGACGCGGCAATAATCCGATCGCTTTTCAGATAATATTCTTGCTGCTTGAACCTTGTCGAACAAAAACGCCATAGCCTTTGCAGCAGCGATTGGCGACCCCAATCCTTTTAGTGGCTCAGTTTTCCAATCGTCAAGCTGTGCTTTGGTGTGCGCGCTGTCATCAATAGCAGTGGTTCCTTCAGCTTCCAGGGTTCGACCAACCTTGCCACGCATCGCCAAGTCATTGTCATACCTCGATTCATTGCCAACGTGGGCAACGACGCGAGGGTTGTCGCGAACCCACTGGATGAGGGCAGGCGCTTTCAAGGAAAGCGCCTCAAGCAAGGCCACGTCGGCAATATTCACTTCCATCATTAACATCGGCACCGCAATCATCAACCTTGTTCTGAGTCGTTCAATATCGCGTGGCGTCTCCATCAATGCAGCAAGAATGGGCCATGCGCGGTTCAGATCGCTTCTGGAGTATTCAGGCAGATTGTTCATATCGATACCAGACTCCAAACGATCACGAGCAAATTTATTGAGTCGCGATGCAGGAGGTTCCGGTAGCACCAGCGGAACTTGAACAATCTTTTCCAAGTAACGCAAACCATCCTCGTCCAGATCGAGAACGCGTCGGACCGCATGAGCAGCAAATTTAGGATCGTACGCCATTACAAACACGACGTTTGGGAAATCCGCTACTGCCTTCACCATTTGAAGCATGCAGACAAATTCCTTTGGGGGCAATCGATCCAAATCATCGAGCAAGATAATTACGCGGCATCCCAACTCTTTGAGCGCGTCGCCGACCCTTTTCTTGACAGCGTTTAGCGACAACTTCTCGGGAGATTTACTTAAGCGCGCGAGCGCGGCCTTGGCTGGCTCAGCGTCTTTCCCAAACATTTCGGCGACACCACCGATAATCGCAAGAAAATGCCCACTGCCAGGAAGCAGAAGATTCGCCACCGGCGCCATATTCTTGACCATACCCAATAAGCCAGCATAGTCGATCAGGCTTTCTGCCACGCTCGCAGTTTTCTGCAAGCTGCCTTCTCCTTTGCTTTGCGGCCCAATGTCCGTGGCCATCTGCAGCAAGAACGCCTCGACCAAGTTGTCGGTTCCGCTAATCATCCAGGGATTGAATTTAATCAGGATTGGCCTGTTGTCAACCTCTATACCCTCGATTTCTGCCTCCGCAGCAGCAAGTACCCTAGTTTTACCGGAGCCCCACACACCCTCTAGTCCAATCACCCCGCTCGTGCAATTCACGTCGACACGCATAGCTATGTCCAACAAATGCCGGGCGAACTTGACCCGCTTAAGGTTATCAACGCCGCTTAAATTCTCGATGGAAATCGACTGATGCGAATAACCGATCGTTTTCGAGTCTTCGTCGGTCGCATGCGATTGTTGTGCGTAGTTTGGCAATGTTACTCCCGTTAATTTGAGTTAATTGATGTGCCAATCGCGATGCTCTTTGAAAACCGCTACGAGCGTGCGATTGAAATGACCAGTAACTGCAAGAATCTCAAAAAGCTTTCCATAGGCGACTTGTGGATTTTCTGATTTATCTATTCACATGAAATGACCGGAACGTGCGGCGGATTCAGTCTTGGCCAATGGCATTTTTTGATCTTGACCAACGCCCACCAATGAGAATCAACGACGCCACTAACGGCCCGAAAACAGTCAATACAAATTCTAAATTATCGGAATGGCTAGTTGCTTCCACGTCGGCCTGTGATCGAGCTGGAAATATTTCGGCAAGAACAAATACAAATCTCAAGTTCAGACACATCCATCCGAAACTGACCAAAAACGCCAACAATCGAAGCATAAATATTCCACGTTTCATCTCAATTCCTATCGTTCTTGGAAATCAGCGCTAATGTCGGCAATGTGCCGAGCCTGTGTAAAAACTCAAAATAAATTTTCGCGCAAAAAAATCGCCCCTTGAAAACGCGCGCTATTTAATTTTCTCGACGCAGGGAATGCGTATCCCTACCCACGATTTTTCAAAAAATTTTTGAAATCTTTAGTTTTTACACAGTCTCTGCCGGTTGTGAATATACGCCAACACTCAATCAATGACCGTCATTTATAACCGGACAGTTCTGAAACACTCACTGCCGAAAGTACTCTGTCGCCATCAATCTGAATTGCCAGGCTTAAACCCCACATGCCAATTAAAATCCATTTATTCTCCTGTTTGAGATTGACCTCGAAATAAAAATTACAACCGTGATGTCAAATTCATCCCACCAGCTTCATCGGAACAAACGCAATCCCATGCATCTCAACCCGCGGCCCATCAATCTTAAAACCAAACCGTTCATAAACTGGAACAGCGTAAAGCGTTGAGTTGACGGTGAATTCATTTTTATTGCCCAATTCAATTGCATTGTTTTTTGCAAAATGCCAAAGCTGTTCAGCAATTTTGCGGCGCTGAAATTTGGGCGCGACAAATAAATGAAACAGATGTTTGTTGTCCCGGATTGCGACGACCCCAGCCAATTCGTCATCTATCGTAGCAACAAAGTAGTTAAAATTATCCGCTACAATGAATCCAGCCACAGACGCTGGGGTAATGGATTTTAGAAATTCTTCCGCGCCTTCTCCATTTTTGTTTACCGTAAAAAAATGTTTCACATTCAAGATTAATGCGCTTATCGAGTCCGCATCGTGGTGATTCGCCAGTCGTATTTGCATGTCTTCAAGATCCTTACTTGATACGGCAGATTGCACAGAGCTTATTCCCGTCTTCCGCCATTCTGACCTTTTGAATGGCAGTTTCGCGGGTATAGGGAGTTCAAACTCACTTCAACAAAGGAGCAATCATCATAACCAGACCGACAGTGCCGGCAGTCCAGATCACTGTGCGCAGCCATTTGATGCCGAGGTAGTACACAGGTATATAAATCACTCGGGCCCAAAAGAAAATAGTCGCTCCCTCAACAATATGTGGATCGGCGATTCCGGCGACATGCGCCACCAATGCGATCGCGGCGAACAGAACGAAGTTTTCCAGCGTGTTACGTGCTGTGCGATCCGCACGTCCTGCGAGCGGTGTCATTGCCGGCAAATTATCGCGATTTCCAACGCCCAGGAGTATGCCTTGCCATGTCCATACTTTGATTCGAATCAGGCTTCCTCCCATATAGGTCAACCAGGTCAAGATCGCCATATAGATTACGAGTGTCAATGTCGGTGTCATTTTATGCTCCTGTTTATTCTACTTCGCCAAATACCCATGTTTGTGTTCGAAATTTATCTCTGAAAATGTTGGAATGTTCGATCTGATACGTTCCAGGGGCACCACTTTCCATCTGGTCCAAAGTTGTCCGAATTGTCGTGAGCTATTTACTCTCAACGTATTTTTTGAAATTAGCCAAAATCGCTTGCCAACCTTGTAGCTGTTGTTCTTCGCTATAGGTTGTCTCTGCATCAAACGCCACGTTCAACTGTATGCCGCTGGATGTATCTTGAAAAGAAACCTGGGCTGTACGATCACCAAACGTATATTCAATCAGTTTGCATACCTCGATCTTTGTGTAAGTTCCCGCAAAATCAAAACCCATGCTGCCATCTTTGGCTTCCATGCGCGACGAAAAAATTCCGCCCACACGTAAATCAACCGTTGCACTGGTCGTATGCCAATCGTCCGATGCCGCATTCCAGATTTTTATCGCCTCTGGAGAGGTATATGCATGCCAAACTTTCTCAATTGGTGCCTGCACAATAATTTCGACGCTTAATTTCATTGGATTACTCCTCTTCAGTTTGTTTGAAAAATTTAACGATGTATTAAATGCGGCGACTGACTGACAAACTTTTAAAGTTGGTGCTAATGTGACTTAACAACCTCAGGCGCCGGCGCATTCTTCACATATTTATCGAACCAGTTAATCATCTCGTACACCAGTTGCTCATTCGACTCCAGCGCGGTATACCAGTGCGGCTCGTGCGGTAGCATCACCAAACGGGTGGTGCCGCCATTGCCGCGTATCGCCTCGAACAGTTTGCTGGCCTGCAGCGGTGTGGTGCCGGGGTTAGCATCATCAGCACCATGTATGATTAACAGCGGTGTTTTCAGTTTGTCTGCGTAGAAAAATGGCGACACGTTGAGATAAACATCCGTGGCCTCCCAAACCGATCTGCGTTCATTCTGAAATCCAAACGGCGTCAGTGTCTTGTTGTATGAACCGCTGGTAGCAACCCCGGCGCGGAACAGGTCGGAATGCGCAACCAGATTCGCCGTCATCAGGGCACCGTGACTGTGACCGGTGACACCGATCCGGTTCGGATCAACCACACCCAGTTTCACCGCTTCATCAACCGCCGCCTTTGCATCGGCGACCAATTGCGGCATATAGGTGTCGTACGCTTTCTTCGGGTCGCCCACTATCGGAAATGCGGCGTTATCGATGATCGCGTAACCGGCCAGTAATAACAGCCGGTAGTCACGCAGGCGTGTAAAGGTCGCTTGCGATCCGGTCACCTGCCCGGCATTTTTTGCATCTGCGTAGTCCAGCGGATAAGCATAAAGTATCGCCGGTATGCGCGTTCCTTCTTTGTAGTCGGGCGGCGTGTACAAGGTAAATGACAGGTCCAGTCCGTCATCACGTTTATATTTCACCAGACGTTTTTTAATTTTTCTGACTTCGGGAGTTGGGTCTGGAATATGTGTCACTGCCACGCTGGTCGATGCAAATACAGCTTCGCCTTTTTGCGCGGGAATTTTATCGCCCAGCGTGCGCATCAATGCGTTGGGCGGATCCATGATGGATTGATGCCAGGTCAAAAATCGTTGTGCATTGACCTTGGAATTTTCTCCATCAAAGGACAGAAAACGTTCGTAGGAATCTTTGTCGCTGCGGAACAGGCGCACTGATTTCCGACTCTTCAGGTCGAGCCGGTCGAGGAAAGGACGATCCCCGTCGGTTGATGCACCGGCACCGGACAGATAAATCGAGTCGCCATCTACGCGTATCACCCATTCACCGTTTCCCAGTTGGCGACGTATCGGAAAGCCTGGGTTTTCATATTTTTCATCGTACGACAAATCCCATAGCAGGCGGGGCTTGGTCTGTTTATCATCTACATTGATAGTAAACGTGCGCATCCAGTGACGGTTTTGGTCATACTCTGCCATCAGCGCGATGGATTTTTTTTCGGTCCAGCTAAATCCCGCGTAACGCTGCTCCGTGCGGGTGATTTCATCTGCCGGAGCGTCAAACGGCGCCTTTAACATCATCACCTTGTCGCGAGCCGGGACTTTCACATTCCAGTCACCGCCATCCAGCGCCTCGGCCCAATTCAGCGTAGCGGGTTCCAACATGCGCCAGGAAAAGTCGCGCGGACCAAGCGGCACGCCATGAATCGGCACACGATCAGCCAACGGCAACGATGCGATATGTTGGGAGTTGATTTTTGCGGCTGTCAGGCCGGACCAGACGTCGACTTCTTTGGGAAAGCGCTCATACGTGGTGACATAGGAATACGGTTTGTGCAGGGTCGTCACAAGCAGATGCTGCCCGTCCGGTGCCAGATCGACAGATTCGTAAATTCCCGGTTTGCCTATCGGAGTTATGGTTGAACCGGTAGCTGAGCCGGCCGGATTTTCCGATGCACCGACGGCATCTACGATGGCTAGTTGGGTCAGACCGTAATAATCAAACAGATCTTCGTCATGTTTGTTGTTTAAGGTATCGCGGTTTTCATAGGTACTGCTTTGGCCTTTCTGACCATCCGACTCCTGTATGCTTGGGCCGTCCGGGATCAGCGGTTCTGGCGGCGGTGGTGCCATGCCGTCCGGCACAAGTTTCACCAGCAGGCGTTTTTGGTCAGGCAGCCATTGCAGTTCGTCGCCCAGCATGGGATTCAGACGGACGCCTGGAATCTTGTGCACTTCGCCGGTTGCAGCATCACCTATCCAGAGCTCGACCGAGTCCGGGGCGATATTGGTAAACGCAAAACGCTTTCCGTCTGCGCTCCACGCCGGCATTTCCGGACAGGCACCAGCCGGTAAAGTGACATGCGTTTCCTTGCCGGTTTCAACCTTCACCAACCAGAAATCGCTGGCGCATGGCGTGATGCCATAGCCGCCCGGCGTATCGTGCTTGCTGTGATTTTTTATTTCGACCCGCACCCCGGCCAGGCGCAGAAACGGCGTCGCTACCCGCGAAATTGACGGATACTGCTGCATGGCCACCAGCAGTATCGTGTCGTGTGTGGGGCTTACCAGCGCGTTGGGTGATGCGGGTGCATTCATCACATCCAGAATATTCTTGGGCGGCAGGTTATAACCGTTGGAGGTTTCAGCGGCAAAGGCCTGGGTGGGAATGAGTAGGGTAAGAGGAACAGCAAAGGCCAGGCACAAGCGCCCGAATTGTTGAAACATGATGTCTCCCTGATTGGATATTTTTGACTATTTTTTGACTCCGGTGACCACGATACAGAAATACGAGGCTGGGGTCTATGCCCTATTTAGGGCATTTCAACTGCATTTAGCAACGTGCAAAGTGCTGGCTAAGAAACAGATCTTAGCCAGCAAGGTTCAAAGAATATTTAGTTGATGTCCAAAAGTCAGGACAGGTATCCATCTGAATTAAACCAATCCCAACTTGGCAGCCAGACCGATGCGCTGCAGCTTTCCCGTTGCGCCTTTTGGAATTTCTTCCAAAAACAAAATCTTGCGAGGCACTTTATAGTCGGCCAATCGGATGGCTATAAATTCGCGCAATTCTTTTTCGCTTACATGCTGCCCTTCACGCAATACGACTGCAGCGGCGACTTCTTCGCCGAGTTTTTCGTGCGGCATGCCAAAGGTGACGACCTGGGCAACAGCAGGGTGGTCCATGATGATTTCATCGACTTCGCGCGGGGAAATTTTTTCGCCGCCCCGGCTGATGATTTCTTTTAAACGGCCGGTAATGTTTAAATAATTATCCTGATCCAATACACCTTGGTCGCCAGTACGGAACCAGCCATTGGTATAGGCTTCGGCGTTGGCTTTTGGGTTGTTTTCATAGCCGGAAGTGACGTTGACGCCGCGGATGACGATCTCACCGGTAACGCCGTTGGCCAGCAAGTTTCCTTCGGTATCCATAATCGCAATGTCAGGGCCGGCGGCGATGCCAACTGAACCCGGTATGCGTTTGGCCGGTGGCAGTGGGTTACTGGCCATTTGGTGTGCCGCTTCGGTCATGCCGTACGATTCAATTAGTGGCGTGTTGAAAGTCTCTTCCAGCGCGCGGATGACTTGCGGCGGCATGGACGACGACGATGAGCGGATAAAACGCAGCGGATTGGCTTGAATTATTTCGCGGTTACTCTCAGCTCTGGCCACAATAATTTGGTGCATGGTTGGTACCGCGGTGTACCAACTTGGTTTGGCTTCATTCATCCAGTTGAAGAAACGCAGCGCATTAAAGCCTGGCGTGCAAAAAATTTGTCCTCCCGCGGCCAGTGGTGCCAACAGACCGGCGATCAGGCCATGGATATGAAACAGCGGCATAATCGCCAACCCACAGTCGCTGGCGGTGAGACGTACGGTGTCACGCACGTTGCAGGCCGATGCACAGATATTGGCTTGCGTCAGCGGCACAATTTTCGGGCGCGACGTGGTGCCTGACGTATGCAGAATTAAAGCGATATGGTCCGGCCCCGGTGTGCCTGTGCCGGCTTCATTGCTTGCCTGCTGCTGGCTGGTTATGGTAAATGAACCTGCACCGTTTCCGGATAAATGTAATTCCAGAATCTGGATGTTCAGTTTTTTTGCAATGGCAATAGCCGGTGACTGGCTGCCGTATTCGACCAATATTGCTTTGGCATTCAGGTCGGATAAATAAAATTCGAATTCATCAGCACGGTAAGCCGGGTTCAACGGCGCGGCAGCAGCATGGGCTGCGATGCAGACAAATGCCACCGCCATTTCCGGGCCATTAGGCAAAACTAGTGCAACGCGGTCTTGTGCGCCAATCCCGACCTGGCGCAAGCTGTGTTCGGTTTGCGTTGAAACCAGTCGCAATTGTTCGTAAGTGAGCGGCGCGGCGCCTGGTGCACTGATGGCGATGGCATCTGACGCACCAATCGCGAGTAATTCCAAAATAGTGCTGGGACGTTGCATGATGGCCTTTAAATTTTTCGGTAAGGTTTTGTAGCGGATTGGTTGTTAAAGCGCTGGCGTGATTTTTAATAATCCCTGCTGCTGTTTGATCGAGGCGGCCAATAAAGCTGCCAGGGCATATACAGTATCAATGGTTGGCGTTGGCGTTGAGGTGATTCTTCCCATTTCAATCACGCTGCCAACCAGAGCCTCAAGTTCAATCGGACGACCTGCTTCTATATCTTGCAACATCGAGGTTTTGTGCTTGCCAACTGCGGCCGCTCCGGCGATGCGCTGATCAATCGACACTTTAAAATTGACACCCAATTTTTCACCGATTGTTTGCGCTTCGCTCATCATGCGCACCGCCAAGGTTCTGGTTGGTGCGTATTCACAGAGATCAACCAGCGTTGCGTGGCTTAGTGCGCTGATCGGATTAAAGCAAACATTGCCCCATAATTTAATCCAGATTTCCGAACGAATATCACTGCTGACCGGAGATTTAAAACCGGCTTTTCGGAATACATCAGCCAGCATGCGCACTCGTGGCGTATCGCTACCGTCAATTTCACCGAGAGTGAATTTATTGCCCTCGATATGACGGATCACGCCGGGAGCCGGCATGTCACAAGCGGGGTACACAATACTGCCAACGATGCGGTCGATATCCAGATGTTTGGATACACTGCCGTCAGGATCAACGGCTTCTATGCGGGTACCATCAAAAACCCCGCCGTGTTTTTGAAAATACCACCAGGGCACGCCATTTTGCGCTGTCACAATCACGGTGTCCGGGCCCAATAATGAGGAAATGTCGGCAGCTACGGCAGCAACCTGATGCGCTTTCATCGCCATGATCACTATGTCTTGCGGTCCGAAGTCGGCAATTTTGTCACTCGCATGTACCTGAACGGTGTGCTCAGTGCCATCCGTATTTTGAAGAACCAGGCCATTTTCGCGCACGGCCAATAGATTTTTACCACGTATCAGTACACTGACTTCGTGGCCTTGCTGGGCAAATTTGATGGCCAAAAATCCGCCAATAGCGCCTGCTCCAATCACACTGATTTTCATTTAAAGTCTTTCATTGTTGCAATGAATCTGAAAAGAGGATCATAGCGCGGGAACTTGTCTTTTGTCATGTGTGATTTTGGCGGCGGAATATCCGAATTGCCAATTCTTCCCGAGGCAGCTGTTGTCACGATGCATCATTTAGGCTATCGTGGCTCCCTGTTGAATCAGGCCGATCATGTAGCCCGGTGCACGCTCTCTATTAAGCAGATTCACGACAACTGAAAGACTTGCCATGACAGTACACCCGCCACAGCCACCTGCCGTATTAAAATTCAACAGCTCCAATCGCTGGATACAATTAGCTCTTGGTATCGTGTGCATGGCGATGATCGCAAATTTGCAATATGGCTGGACCTTATTCGTCAATCCACTGGATCAAAAATACCATTGGGGCAAAGCGGCAATTCAGACAGCTTTTTTTATTTTTGTACTGACCGAAACCTGGCTGGTGCCAATCGAGGGTTATTTGGTGGATCGCTTCGGGCCTAAGTTGGTCGTGATGGCTGGCGGGTTGCTGGTGGGTCTGGCCTGGGTGATGAATTCGTTTGCTGCCTCTTTGACCGTGTTGTACATCGCAGCAGCCATCGGTGGCATCGGTGCAGGCGCAGTGTATGGCACCTGCATCGGCAATGCACTTAAATGGTTTCCGGACTGTCGCGGTTTGGCTGCCGGACTGACCGCAGCCGGCTTTGGAATGGGCTCGGCGTTAACGATTATCCCGATTTCAATGCTGATTAAATCCAGTGGTTATGAAATCGCCTTTTTGTACTTTGGTTTAGGGCAGGGTCTGATCGTATTCCTGTTTTCGTTCTTTTTGCTGACCCCGAAAAAACATGATGTGCCGTACGTTGCCAAAGTGGCGCAAAGCAGCATCAATTTCACCTGGCAAGACATGTTGAAATCGCCGGTTTTTTGGTTGATGTATTTGATGTTTGTGCTCATGGCAGCCGGTGGATTGGTCGCTACGGCGCAATTGGGTCCGATTGCCAAAGATTTTAATATTGCTGACATTCCTGTCTCTATTTTAGGTCTGACTTTGCCGGCACTCACGTTTGCCTTGTCAATAGACCGCGTATTCAATGGCTTTACGCGCCCCTTCTTTGGCTGGGTGTCGGATCATATCGGGCGCGAAAATACCATGTTCATCGCTTTTAGTTTAGAGGCATTAGGTATTGTGATGCTGTTCCAGATTGGTCATGACCCGGTCTGGTTTGTGGTGTTGAGCGGCATCGTGTTTTTTGGTTGGGGCGAGATTTACAGCCTGTTTCCGTCAACCTGCGTCGATACCTTCGGTACAAAATTCGCCACCACCAATTCGGGCTTGTTATATACCGCCAAAGGTACTGCCGCATTGTTGGTGCCATTTTCCAGCATGTTGGTCTCCGCTACCGGCAGTTGGCATGCCGTGTTTTATGTGGCGGCTACGATGAATATGACGGCTGCGCTTCTGGCGCTGTTTGTGCTGAAGCCAATGCGTGCACAGTTGGCTAATTTGCGATCAGACGTACCGAAATATTCATTAGATACAACGACCGTAGTCAATTAGCCATACTCCAACCATCTCAACCGCAAACTAGATTACGTCGGCAATATATTCCGACAAAAAATCACAATACATTGACAACGTTAAGTCCGGCCTTTCGCGCTGCAGGTAATAATTGCCCGGGGTACAGCAATAAAAAACGGGAGCCATTAAAGCTCCCGTTTTCAAATATGCTTACTGTTACGCCAGCAACCAACTGCCGTTACGTTTTATTTCATCGTGCATTGCATCGGGTGCCAAATCAAGTTCGCCAGGCCAGGTTACAACCCCGTCAACAACCATCACCTGTTGAAAATTCGACTGATCACGCAAGTGCGAAAACACACCGCGGAAAAATGTAGGGAGGAATTTAACAACGCCTTCCACGCCGTCTTTAAAACGAACCATAATTTCAAATTCGCCCGCAAGTTTTACTTCTGTAACGTCCCATTCCATAGCTTTACTCCAGTGGTGCATGATCCTGAAAAAACATCTGAATTAGTATTCCGTAAAACGCGCTTATTGTTGGCATTAGCAACTCCCGCTCGATGAAATTTACACGCTCATTATATACACTCAATGGATATCAAAAAGCCATTTATTTTCCTGCTTTCCGAGATCGCACGATAAAACGGGAGTCATTAAAGCTCCCGTTTTATCGTGCAGTCAGCGTCAAACGCGCTTAGTTCTTCAAATGCTGATCCAGCCAATCCAACACCGTGTGATGCCACAGAACCGAATTCGCAGGTTTTAAAACCCAGTGGTTTTCATCCGGGAAAATCAACAGCTTGCTGTCGATACCCTGACGCTGTAATGCGGTGAACGCACCCAGCGACTGCGAAATCGGAATACGGAAATCCTTTTCACCATGCACGACTAACATCGGCGTTTTCCAGTTGGTGACGAAATTGACCGGATTGAACTTCTCGTGACCTTGCGGATTATTGTAATAAGTGCCGCCGTTTTCCCATTCGTCAAACCAGAGTTCTTCAGTCGCGTAAGCCATGCCACGGGTATCGAATACGCCGTCGTGATTGACGATACAGCGGAAGCCGTCAGACCAGTTGCCTTCGATCCAGTTCATCATGTAGCCGCCGTACGACGCGCCCAGTGCGCAGGCGTGACCGCGATCCAGCCACGGGAATTTTTCGACCGCTGCGGCCAGTCCTTTTTTCAGATCATCCAGCGGCGCTCCGCCCCAGTCCTTGCTGATTGCATCGGTAAACTTCTGGCCGTAACCGGTAGAACCGTGGAAATCGATAAACACCGTTGCGTATCCTGCACCGGCATAGACTTGTGGGTTCCAGCGATAACCCCATTCGTTACCGAAGCTGCCTTGCGGACCGCCATGCACCAGGAAGGCGATAGGATATTTCTCGCCCGCCTTCGCATTCCATGGCTTAGTCACATAACCATAGACCGTGTCGCCGTTATGACCGGCAAATGAAAACTGTTCGTACTCACCCATCTTCACGTCGGCCAGCGCCTTGGCATTGTTATGCGTGAGTTCCGTCATGGCTGGGGAACCCGGCGTCATCTTGTATAACTGCGCGCCGGAAGCCAGATTCTGATACGTGACCAGCATCGTGTCGCGCTTGATGTCATAGCCAGAAACCCAGCCCGGACCCGTCAATGGTTTGACATTGCCGTTGGCAACATCTATCGCAAATACGCGATGCTGACCGATGTCGTCTGCACTGGCATAAATAGTTTTGCCATCGGTCGACCATGCGTAGTCAGAAGGTGAACGATCCCAGTTATTCGCCAATGTCCGCTTCTTGCCAGTGGCAATATCCATCAGCACAAAATGAAAACGGTCGGCCTCGAAACCGGCCCGGTCCATGGCCAGATAGGACAATGTGCGGCCGTCAGGAGAAAACGCCGGCTTGCCATCCCAGGCAGGATTGTCAGCGGTCAGGTCAGTCGGTGCTTTGCCACCGGCTGCCGGTACTTCGTAAATATCGAAGTTGGTCGACCATGCTTCGGTCTTGCCTGCTACGCGCAATGAGAAGGCGATGGTGGCGCCGTCTGGGCTGAATTGATAATCGTCACGATCACCGAAAGGTTTGGATGGCACATCACCATCCAGTGAGCCGGACAGATTCGCTAAAGCGCCATGCGCACGGCCGCTGGCATCCAGTGCGCTGGAAAACAATACAGTGTTGCGACCGTCAGTCCAGGTGTCCCAGTGACGCACGAACAGCTTGTTGAATACATGACCGGATGCCTGCACTTTGGATTGCTCATCAAGACGTTTTTTAGTGCAGGCCAGATCGGCGCAGTCGCGGAATACTTCAACGCTCAACGCAATCCGGTCATTGTGTGGCGACAAACGAAAGCTGGTTACATCCAGCGGCAGGTCGGTCACCATGTCGGCTTCACCGCCGTTCAGTGGCAGACGCCAGACCTGATCCGTGCCGGAACGAGCTGACAGAAAATATATCGCGTCACCATTAGCCGACCATTGCGGATCGGAGCTGTTCGCAGTGGCGTGCGTCAAACGACGCGGAACTGCATGGGCATCTTTCAGATCCAGCATCCAGAGTTCGGTATGGCCTTTGTTCTTTTCAGTGTCGGTGGTGCGCACGGTGTAAATCACCTTGCTCGCATCCGGTGACAATACCGGGCTGCCGACGCGCTCCATGTTGACCATGTCTTCGACGGTGAATCCGCGCGGTGCAGCCCATGCGCTGGACGCCATGGAGGCAGTAGCAAACAGCGCTGCTATCGCTAGTAAACGTAACTTCATTGATGGTTCTCCTTTATTTATCAGATTGATGCACGACCGCGTTTTGCGGCCCAGCGATACAAACCAGTCACCACAACCGTACCGACAACCAGCGCGATGATCATCCTTTGCGATTCGCTGAGACTATTTGCAATCGCCAAAGGTTCGCCGTTGCTGGTGGAAATAATCAGCGCTGCGAGTGCCACGTTGAACAGACTTTCACCGACGATAAAGCCGGACATGATCAACACACCAATACGCTTGGCCGATTCACCCCAGCTATGTTTGGACACGGCACGTTCAAAATACCAGCCGGCAAATGCGCCGATAACTACCGGAAGCGTCACCGCGCTCGGCAGGTAGATCGCGAGTCCGACGCCCAGCGGCGGCAAACTGTATTTATCGTTGCTCGATTTCTTGAGGACGAAATTGATCAGCACCAGTCCCAGACCAATGGCTGCACCGATCAGTATCAGGTCCCAGCGCAGATCGCCACCAATCACACCTTTGGCCAGCGTGGTGATCAAGGTAGCCTGCGGCGCGCTGAGCGGCTGGTTGGAAATCGCATCCAGATTCGGCGCACCGGCAAAACCGTAAGCGTGATTCAGCAGTTCCAGCACCGGCGGTATCACCGCCGCGCCCGCCAACACGCCGATCAGCAAACCAACCTGCTGACGCCATGGCGTTGCATCAACCAACTGACCGGTTTTGAGATCCTGCAGATTGTCGTTACCGACCACCGCGACGGCAAGTACCACCGTGGTAATAAACAACGCATACGCGACCAATGCATGCGCGATATCGGGTCCCATCAAATGACGTGCTACCGCACCAACGCTTAACGCCGCGCCCAGTATGGTCAAAATCGCGATACCGGAAACCGGTGAGTTGGAAGAGCCAATCAGACCGGCCATATAGCCGCACACTGCCGCGGCAAACATACCGGCAATCAGAATGTAGGCAATGCCGACCGCAACCAGCGGTACGCTCACGCTTTGCAATACGCCGCCTTGCAGAAAACAGGCGAGCAACCAGCCGGCCGGCACCATCGACAACAAGGTCACCAGGCCGACGATAAATATCGGCAAATCCTGTTCGGTGCGTGGAATCTCGGAGCTGCCTTCTTTGACGCGACGGGCCGTATCCAGCGCAGATTTAAGACCGCCCAATACAGGTTTGGCCAATCCGGCCAGCGTGATAATCGCAGCAGTACCGATAGCGCCGGCCCCCATCATGCGCACATTGGTTTTCCACATGGTCAGCGCCTGGTCGGCTGCCGATAAGCCATCCACCGGATGCATGCAGGTCAGGACCGGAACGAGTATGCCCCAGGCGATGACCAAACCGGCCAACATCGCCACACCAACCGTAATACCCATCAGATGACCGGCACCGATCAGCGCCAGCGAACTGGATGCGCCGATACCTGTGGCGCCACCTTTGCCGACACCAAAATAAACGGACATTTCATCCGCCATTAATTTCATGGCGGAACCCGCTGCATACAGAGCTGAGGCCGCGCTGCCCCAGATCACGGCCAACAGACCCGCCTTACCTTCTTTGGCACCGGCACGGGAAGCCATGCCGACTTTCAGCACTTCAGCGGCTGCCACGCCTTCCGGATAGGGCAGATCGGATTGTGACACCAGTGCGCGACGCAGCGGCATGGTGTACATCACACCGAGCACACCGCCGATGGCGCAGGCGCCGAAGGTAGGCCAGAACGGTACATGCACCCACCAGCCTATCATCAGCAACCCAGGCAATACAAAGATCACCGAAGCCAGCGTACCGGCTGCGGAGGCGATGGTCTGCACGATGTTGTTTTCTTGTATGGTCGCGTCTTTGAATGCGCTCAGCAGGGCCATCGAAATCACCGCTGCGGGGATCGAGGTGGCGAAGGTCAGGCCGACTTTAAGGCCCAGATAAACCTGCGCTGCCGTGAATATCAGGGTGATTAATATACCGAGGATCACCCCCCGGACTGTGATCTCTTTTGGCCTAGACGCTATGACATTATTCATTCCGGGGACTCCGCTCGTTAGTTATGGATGTTTTTAGAAAAGCGCGCCCATCATAGCCGACTTTTAGCGCTAATCGGTAGTGTTGTAGCAGCGAGCGGCAGCTTGTGGCGCCGTCGACAAAAGGCGCATCGCCATTAGCGATTTACTATTTTTATGAATTTGTGGAAGGCGGTTTTATGGCGCGACAAAAGATTAGTTTGCGTATGGCCCGGTCTCTCCATATTTTGTTTCGCGTCTTGTGGAATGCTTTGTTTTTTTGATAGCGATAAATAACCATTCAGTGTAGGGACCGTATAGCCAACACCGCATGCAGGCCCGGATGCGCATCTGTCAGCTCAAACGATCCTCCGTGCAATTTCGCTACTGCTGCCACGAGACTGAGTCCAAGCCCGACACCGGCGGTACCGCGACTGGTGTCACTGCGATAAAACCGCTCGATCACTTTGGGCTTTTCTTCATCGCTAATTCCTACGCCATCGTCTGAAACGCTGATGGTGACGTACTGAGGCTCTTGAAATTGGTCGCTATGTTTAATTTCCACCACCACCCTGCTGCGCCCAAATTTCAATGCATTGTCGATCAGATTACTGAGCGCCTGAGCCAACAGCAAAGCGTCACCCGTCGCCCAGGTTTCGGTTGTGGGCACCAGCATCAGCGTGATGCTTTTTAATTCTGCCAGCGGTTGATAAAAATCGACCACATCGTCTGCCATTCTCGTTATGTTTACTGTTTCAAATCCTGAGCGACGCGCACCGTGATCAATTTCCGCCAGGCGCAACAGGGCATTGAATATCGAGATGACCCGGTCAACGTCCGCTATGGCCGCATCGATCTCGCCAAATACTTCTTCAGCGGGTGGACGCAGCAGCGATAACGATTCCAGTCGAAACCGCAACTCGGTGAGCGGAGTGCGCAAGTCATGGGCAATCGAGTTCGATACATTGCGTACGCCGTCTATCAGTTGTTCGATCTGGTCCAGCATGCGATTGACGGTATCGGCCAGCAAATCGAGTTCGTTGGTTTCGCCGTTCCTGGTCAGCCGCCGTGTCAGGTCACCGGCCACGATGCCGGCGGTGGTGATGTTGATGCGGTTTATTTCGGCCAGCAATGCACCGCGTATCAACCACCGGCCGATAATCCCGAACAGGATCACGATGGCGGTGGCAGCGACCAGTCCCAACCAGAACAACTGTTCTGCCGATTGGAACTGTGCGTTGTTTCGACCTACAATCAGGTTGTATTTATCGTTGAGTTTAGTGCGCACGAAGACGGCATTGATGGTTGTGCCGTGTACCTGAAACAATATCCGATAGGTGCCGGACGCGGCGGGAATATTGGCTGGCCAAACCGGCAGATTGCCCATTATCGGTGCGTAGTCCGGATCTGCCAGCAGAATAAATTTTTCATCGCCGGGCGGCTGGTCCTCTATCATCGCGTCAATCACTGCCTTCAATGCGCTTGCGCCATGATTTTTCAGCACTTTGGCGAGCCGTTGCGTATCCTCCTGCAGTCTTTCTGCACTGCGCTCTTCCACAATATCGCGCCACGCATACAGGATTGGCGAGGCAAACAGCGCCAGTACGATCAGGCTCAACGCGGTATAACTCAGCGCAACGGTCAATGCGGAGAACCGCAGCAGTTTGTTATGCTTCATTGCAAAGCATGTAGCCGGCATTGCGTATGGTGCGCAACAATTGAACCTCGGAATTGGCATCTATCTTTTGCCGCAGTTTGCTGATGTGAACATCGATGACGTTAGTCTGCGGGTCGAAATGATAGTCCCAGATATTTTCCAATAACATGGTGCGGGTGACGACCTGATTGGAATGGCGCATCAGGTATTCAAGCAGCTTGAATTCACGCGGTTGCAGCGCCAGGACGTTTTCGCCGCGCGTGACTTTGTGCGACAGGAGATTCATATGGAGGTCGCCCACGCTTAATACACTGTCCTGCTGCTGGTCCAGCGTGCGGCGGATGATGGCGTCCAATCGTGCCAGCAACTCACCGACCGAAAACGGCTTGACCAGATAATCGTCGCCGCCGCTTTTCAGCCCCAGTATGCGATCATCGACTTCAGACAGCGCGCTCAAAATCAGGATCGGTGTTTTATTGCCCTCTTTACGCAGTGCCACAACAATGTTGATGCCGTCGATGCCGCCGGGAAGCATGCGATCCATGATGATGGCGTCGTAGTGTTCGCTGCTGGACAGGAACATGCCGTCGCGCCCGTTATCGGCATGGTCCACCGTATGACCTGCCTCAGCCAGTCCTTTTTTAAGAAACTGCGCGACCCGTTCATTGTCTTCGACGATCAGGATTTTCATACCCTCCCCCGTGCATGATGAGATGGTGTTGAATAGCGGATTCATTCTAGCAAATCTGCGCTGACCGAAAATTAAAAACTGTTAATGTTGGAGACATGTCTGGTTAACAGAGGGTCGCGCATACTGACCTCCATACTAACTATCTGGAGAAAATCATGAAACGCAATCTGATACTGGCTGGTGTAATGGCGCTGGCCGCAGGCTCGGCTACTGTGTGGGCGGAGACTGATCTGGCGCTGCTGGGAGATCCTGTTACGGGCAACAATGCGGATCGCGTGGTTGTTATCACTCCCGACCTCGATCACGTCAATATTACCCATTTTGACACGATCAAATTCATCTCAGGCAAGCAGTCGTTTACCTGGAATTTCGATGGTGTCAGCACCCTGTCGGAAATTGATTTAAACAAAATTGCGCCACCCGGCATGCTGGATCACACCGTGAGAATTTTTATTGAAAAAAGTCCCAAGGATCTTGACGGCGGAGGCACCTGACAAACTATAAACATGAAGACTGGCGCATAAAAAAAGCCGGCCAATTATTACTATCGGCCGGCTTCTTTATAGATTTGTCTTACTTATGTTCTTATTTATGTTTATTTGCAGCTTCAGCCGCCATTTTCATTTCTTTTTCAGCGTCTTTGAGCAGTTGTTCTGCTTTGGCAGCATGGCCGCCCATATCGTACTCATTGGCTACTTGTGCCGCATGCATTTTTTCGATGGCATGAGTCGCATCTTCACGCGCTGCGACGATATTCGGATGATTGGCTTCAGGACCGGCATAAACTTGGGTAGACATTGCAGCTAAAACCAATACGGGTGCAAGAATTAATTTTTTCATAGTCGTCTCTCAGTGATTAGTTAAGTGGGATGTAAACGTAATAAAACCGTATTAATGAATCTGAACTACGGGCTCTGAATAATACAGGCGCAGGCAAAGAACGGCTAGCATTTGTATTCGGTTGACATTCCCGCTCATGACCAAACATAAATTATTAAAATTAAAACAATCGGGTATCGGGGGAGTCAGACTTGCGACTCATTTTAATTCGGTAAATTGATTGCGATAGGTGCGACTGAGCGTCAGGCGGGTGCCGTCCTGCATGACCACCACCAGATCCCCACCGGTCCAGGGATGCAGCTCCTGTACAAAATCAAGATTGATGATGGTCGAACGATGTATGCGCCTGAAACACAATGGGTCAAGCCGGGCCAGGATGCCGGCCATGGTTTGCCGGATTAAATGGCTGGCGCCGTCCAGCTGGATGCGCACGTAATTTTCTTCGGCCACTATCCAGCGTATATTTTTGGTCTGCAAGACTAGCCAGCGCTCACCGCTTTTAACCAGAAATCGATCCGGCCTGGCCCTGACAGGTTCCATGGTCTCCATCAGCGCTTTGAATCCACCCTGATCACGCCCCAGCGCCTGCGGATGCTCCCGCACCCATTTCAAGGCGCCGCTGAATCGTTCGCGGTCAAACGGCTTCAGCAGATAGTCCATGGCGTGAAACTCGAATGCCTTGAGCGCATGTGCGTCGTAGGCCGTGACGAACAGCGTGGGTGGCATGCGTTCAACGCCGATGGCCTCGATGACGCCGAAGCCATCGAGCTCCGGCATCTGAATATCCAGAAATACCAGGTCCGGGTGCAGCGATTCGATCTGAGTCAGCGCCTCCAGTCCATTGCCCGCCTCGCCTGCGACCGTAAAGCCGGGCTCGTCGGCAATCATGTGCCGGATGCGCTGACGCGCCAGCGGTTCATCATCAACAATCAGTACCTTAATTGTCACGTTGTTGTGCTCCGTCGTTATGATTTAGCGCACCGGCATCAGTCAGGCTGAGTTCGCCACGGTATCCGCACCGTCACCTGCGTGCCGCCATCGGGAAGATTATTCATGTCGAATGCCTGACGATGTTGGTACATCAATTGCAAACGCGTCGCCGTATTTCGGGTGCCTATGCCGCGTTTGGCGTTGCCATTCATACCGCAGCCGTTATCAATGACGTCCAGCGTCAGCCATGCATCGTCATGGTGGGCCCGTATTATGATAGTGGCCGGACGTGCCAGATCAGCCACACCATGTTTGATTGCGTTTTCTACCAACGGCTGCAGCAGAAAGGCCGGCACCAGCGCATCCATGCAATCGGCCGGCACTTCCCGGTGAATAGTCAACCGGTCCTGAAACCGGATCGCTTCTATGCTGAGATAGGTATCGGTAAATGCCATTTCCTGACGCAGACTGATTTCATTGGCTGAGCCTGAATCAAGCGTCATACGCAACAGGTCTGCCAGTCGCGTCAACATTTTATCGGCAGCCTCCTGGTCACTATGAATCAGTGCGGAGATTGAATTCAGCGTATTAAACAGAAAGTGCGGTTGGAGCTGCATTTGCAGCGCGCGGTTTTGCGCAATCGCCAGACGGCTTTGCAGTTGCGCCGCCTCCAGTTCCTGCTTGCGCGACAGTCCCAGTATCCGGGTGCCGTGATAGGCGCCAAGGACAGCCCACATCAGCAGCAGATTAAGATGGAAATACATCGAAAAAAAACCGTAAAAATATTCCATCGGATAAGCCAGCGCCTTTTGCCGCATGTCCGGCGGCGAAAACAGAATAAACAGCAGCCAGACTAACCACAGCGACACCACCGCAATAACAACGCTACCGATTAAATGTATGGCCCAGTTGCGGCGATTGGCCCAGTTCAGGCGCGCCAGCGGCCAGCGTCGCGCCATTGCCAGCACCACCAGACCTGCGCATCCCCAAACCAGGTTCTGCATCAGGTTCATCGGGATCAGGACGCTGAAAAAATGCTCCTTGGCATGGCGCATAAAATCCATGGTCGCCATATACACCGAGAACAGCGCCCAGGTCCCCCAGTACAGCAGCCAGAATCGCAGACCGGGATTCACAGGTCGCTCCTGCATGTGATGACAAGATTGGAATCGGAGTTAATCATGGCCCGGACTATTCGCGCTGTGCATTCGCGCAGTGGTAGAGTGGATTTAGTTGAAATCACTATATCAGAAATAGTCAGGCGTTCAAGCGACCATGTGCCCAAACGGTATTCGCCGGGATGAACCGTTATAAAAGCACAGTGAATGACGATGGACGTCACGGCTGGCGTCTATCCGGACACCAGTTGTCAGACTTTAAAGAACACAGTGCACGCCCGCGAACAATCCAACGTCATCTGATTTTACTTTTACCACCGACTTTTTTCGGTTGGTCATCACAATCGCACGGCTCGTCGCAAATCGGTAGTGGGCCCAGTCACTCGTCTTTATGCTTCATCTGCCGACCATCCATTTTGATTTTTGCCCGCAAGTGCGTGTAATTCCGAAACAGGGTTGGAGCACCTTTTCGTTGTCATCTGTCTTTTTACCTGTCACCTTACTGGAGAATAATGATGAAAAAATCAACCTTGTTGGCGCTCGTCAGTGCCGCCTCGTTTACCGCCTATTTTGCACTCCCCACCGTCGCCATGGCGCAGGACGCAAGACCACCTGAGGTCAATATTTCCGGAGTTCCTTTAAACCACGATGCTAACCACAATTACCCCATCATGAGTGAATACGAATTCGCCAAGTTCAAACGGACGTATGAACTCTCCAACGGCGATACCCTGACGCTTTTAAGCCAATTCAACATGAAATACGCAAAACTCGGTGACGGCAACTGGCACCGCATCGATGCCACCGCTTCCAATTCGTTTGTTTCAAGGGATCGTAAATTGAAAATGGAAATCAATCTTAAGGATGACGATACGGTAAGCGGCTATTTGTGGATGCCTGCTGCACCGCCAGCGGTTGCGGGTAACGATGTCACCCTGCTGCCGACCGTTAAGGTGGCATTTCGTTGATTTGCCATTACGGTCATTCAAAAATTATCATCATTGATCAAGGAATGTTGGGCTGATAAATCGTTAGCCCAACCTACGCATTCCAGCGCGAATGCGTGCATATCGAATACCGGCGTCTACTTCGCCAGTAATCCATGATTGTGTTCATAGCTGATGACGCGCGTCAGTATCCAGGTGCCATCTCTGTTCTGCCACAGCATAACAAACTTGGCATCACTTTCACCCTCTTCCGGATGTCCTGGGTGGCTGAAACGATGCACTCCAATTTCAACTGCGCCATAGTTTTTCAGTGGATAAACTTCCAGGGTGTCGATGAGCAGCTTGCGCGCCACCTTGCCGCAGATATTGTTTTTGATTGCGGTAATAAACGGCGCTTTTCCGACCATCAGTCCTGTCTGGTCGTGATAAAACTCAAGATCATCCGAGACCATTACACCTAGCGTGGCAAGATCACAGTTGTTATACGCATCGAACAGCTTCGTATCCAATGATTGTACGGTTTTGAAAAGTGGATCGGGCTGCGTTTCTGTTTGCGCTTGTGCCTGCGTTTGAGAAAAAGCCAGGATGACCATTAAGGTTCCCAGTATTGGTGTTTTAAAATTCATCGGTATTTCCTTTATTTGAATTTGATTGAAATGGCAGATTTTTTGTAAAGCGATGGCATGTGAAACTAACATGAATCAAATGAAAGCACAAAATTTTCCGGCTACCGGCTGCAAGTGCCTGAAGTTCGCGTTTTTGCATACTGTATTCAACAAATTCGGATCGATGAAGTATATCTGAGCTGCCTGCTTGGTGCCATTTGCTGCCGTTGGACGTTCTACATTGCCGACATTCAAACTCAAATTCGTTGAATCGTCATTCCCGCGCAGGCGGGAATCCAGTGGCGCATGAGCGCCTTCGACCTCAGATAATCAGCAACGTTTAAATCAAGACCGAAAGCGCTGTCGCGCACTGGATTCCCGCCTGCGCGGGAATGACGATTAATTGCGACCGTCCGCAACGTGCCCGCAGCTCCCATTCGTCAAGGCTCCTCCCAGTGAATTGGAATATTTTTAATTTCATGGTCATTCCATGCAGTTACTACACCAGAAACGAACGTTCCCTTGTTGTTTTTGGCAATGTTCATAGAACTAACGTGGTAATGATATTCAGGTCCCATTTGTTGCTCGGCCATCGACTTTAGCCTTCCTGCAGATTCTCCTCCAAGCATTATCGTCAACAGAATTCCTATAGCCACAACAAGCCCAACGCCAAATCCAACTGGAACACGCATGTCTCGCCTTTTTCCGCCAGCCTCAACAATAGCCACTTGAATTGGTTCTTGTCCTAACTCTTTAAATAACCAGATCAACAGTCCAAAGAAAACCATCATATACAGAATAGTGATGAATGCCTGTCCCGGATAAAGACGCAGTTGCGTCAATGTGAGATCAAGCGGTTGCAGGAACGGCCATGCCAATAAAAATGTTGCAAATCCAGCTAGCATAAAGACTGCAAACCAACGCACGACCACAGCTGTTCGCAAGCTGCCCCGAAACAGAAGAATGCCTGCAATGACTGCAAATATGTTGAAACTCGATGAATACGAAATTCGATTGAAGATGCAATAAATCATAACTGCGATATCGATCAATCCCAACATTATCAATACGCGACCAACACGTTTTAAGATTGGAGGATGCATTGTGCTTTCCATTTGGTTGAATATGTTATTCGGAAGCTGCGGCGATATACACCGCCACTAACATGTTGCGACGACAGCATTAAATTCACTGAGACCATCGCTGCCTGCAATTGGCCGCCAATGATCAAACACGTTCATTTCTCTAGTCGCAAATAATTTCGGTAGAGCCAAATCACAAAATAAAAAATGCAGTTACGTTTAAAGCCGATCCAAAGCACACCAACAAATAACGCAGAGCAAGGTTGGCATGAAATTGCCCCCACGCGATTTCCTCTATAAGCTGGGTCCAAGGCATCCCCGCTCCAATAACCAAAAATGCAGGAAGATTCCATTTATTGGTATTGGTCGGTCGCATATACGCCAATCCAAGACATGCCATAGATACCAGGAGAACAACCAAGAAAATCAAAAGGTACGGTCCAGGCGCTTTATTGGTCTTTGAATTTTTAGATTGCATAGGATTTCAAAGAAACGAAAATTGGGTCAAACGCACAGTGACTGCTTCGTGCCGATACTGATCTGTCGTAAAAACCCATTGTCTGGCTACCCCCATTTGTGCATTTCAGTTTGAAAAGTAATGAACCTTATATAAGAAGTATCCAATGAAAAAAACACCGATGAGATACTCCATTGCGACAGCTCCACAAAACTGACTTGGTTCTTCGGCGCGGTAGATAACACGACCATAGCGTGGTGCCAACGTTGCTCCGATGCTGGTCGAAATCACTCCCCCGCATAATGAGATGGCGCCGATAATCAAAAAAATATACGGAGACCTTAATAGCCACATAATTTATCTTTCAGGAAGATGATTCGTTTTATTTGGCGTCATATGCAAGGGTTCGTTTCACGCCATCAGACGCCTCAGAATTGTTCTTCAACAAATCGATTACTTCTAATTTCCTTCAAAGGATCATGTGGGCGACAAAATCCACCAACCATCATCGAATGCTCCCGCCCTAAATCGTCAGTTATTGTAATCGTGCAAATGTACGGCTGTCCGATCGGAGATTGAAAATAGTGGTAGCGCTTATCAATATCCTGATTGAAGCTTGCGACAATAATGCATTTTTTCACCCACTGCACAGTCATCATTTTTTTGTTTAACAACCGATCGAGCATTGTTCGATAATGTTGTATTGTCTGCCGAAATTCTCTAGCACTTAAGGATGTCTCCATCTGCATCAGATCTAATTCAACAACTGACGATCCAGATTCCTTAGCTGCTAGGTATAACTTGCCTATGGCCCAGTATCCAGATAGATCATTATTTCTGCTGATGAAGGACTGCACTACGCCATACGCGATGTCATTAAGGTCTTTTCTGCTCGGCAAAATTTCTCCTAGATTGCGTTTCAGCCAATTTGTCCAGTTGGTACGGCCTACTGAATTAAATCAAAACATTAACTATCGGCAGCGACTAAATATTTTTGTATTCAATCTCTATCCCATTAAAATCTGTAACGCTCCTACCTGGCTTGCTGCCTTTTGAATGTCTCAAATCTTCATAAATTATCTTGAGATGGTTAGAGTCAATCCATTCAATTTTGGGTGCTTTACCGCCGTTTCCCATCGCGTCTAAGTAAAAGACAACAGAACTATCACTATTGCCATGGTTAGAAATTTTGTTTTCAGGATGTCGAATGTGAATTTCGTCATATAGCATTCCTTGGCCGAAGCCAAGGCCATTATCGATAGTTTCCTCTGTAACCATCCATTTTTTATCAGGAGAAAAAATCTCGCTGGTCACAGAAATAATCGGTTTGCCGTCGTTTCGAAAAGCAAATGCAAGAAACGCAAACAGGACAACTACACCAGCCGTTAATGCAGCGATCAGATAAAGGATCGGTTTTAATATTCCCATTAATTACTCAAATAAATTTAACGACCAAAATTGCCAGTTTGCTCGACTGGCCGAAAAGTGCCGATAACGAGCCGAATACAAATCAATTCTTGTGCCATGCGGGCTTTCGAGTTTTGCTGCAAAACTGTTCAACCCTGGTTTTATGCTCTCACGCACGAAAATCGAATTAATTTACCGCCATTTTTAAATCAAGATTGCCATTTTTCTTTAAATAATTGAGGGCAAGATATGTGCCTCCCACAACAAACGCTAAATGACAAATCGTTTGAAAAATCAGGAAAACGATTGAGTATGTGCTGGTACCAAAAAACAATAAAGTTACGAATACGCGACAAGTAAAAATCAGAAACATAAGAGTGGCAGCCTGGATGGCATATTTCCGACAAAGCCAAACAATTGGAAATACAAATGGAATGCAAACTACCGCTTCAATTAAACTAACTTCAAGCAAAAGCGCGCTCCATTTCAATTGCTTATCTACGGGAAAAGGAAACCGTTCGCCGATAAAGTTTGATATTTGAAAATGCGGAAAATTAAACAACCAGCATAGAAGCAAAAAAATAAATAGGCTCCAACGTAATGCAGTCGATAGATTTGTACTCATTTCCCATATTCCGATTTAGATTGCGCTTTTAGGCAAACGATCACATCACGCGCTGAGCTATTCAGCATCTCTGGACGCCACCTTGCCATCTTATGTGAAGGAACAGATTAAAGCCTAATGTCGATTTTTGATTTGCCTTATTTTTTAGGGCATTTGGCCAAAAAATCGAAATTTGGGGGCTTACATGACCGACTACATCGTGCCGCTAGCGGCTGCCCATGCAGTATTTTAATCCGTCGGTTTCTTCACAACCGTCTCATCGCTGGCGACCATCAGCCATGCTCCCCTGCACAGGGCCCAGGCGCCGAACCACGATTGAGTTACACTAATTTTATTTCCTTGACTTGGTACCGCCTCATCGTCCAAACCTTGCACCAAGACCACCGGCCTCTGAACCGTGAGTTTCATATCGTGATTAGCTACCGACGATATCACCAGTTTCCCAATCGTGAGATCTTTCATCGCCCGATGTCCATTCCGGTACCAATAAGTTCGACAAAGCGGCCGCGCAGTGATTCACCAGCGCCTTGGTGTACCCATCAACGAGACCCAATAAACTCAACCCGCCTGAATCGAAGTGCTGACCAGTCGTCATCAATTGCCACCTGCCGAACTGTGTCGAATCCCAGTTCTTTAAATGTGCTCCATCCATTATCGCGATTGAAATCACATTGGTATTTTTTGGAGGTTCCCTTTGGATAAGCGAACCACACAATCGCATCGCCGCAAACCTTCTTTGCCAGGGTTGGCGCAAGTTGATCGATTTGACTCTTTTTACTCACAAAAATGATTGCAAAATCGAGAGTGCTGGCCGATTTAATGTCCTCGATGATGTGAACGCCAGATAGAGTCGACAATTCCTCTTTGAACGAATCCGGTGAATTAAGAACGAGTATCGTTTTCTGGGTAGTTAAATTGAGTTTTGAAAAAATTGGTGCCATAGTTTCCGATGCGTCAAGCAGATAGAGTAATTCAGGTGCAAAGCCGCGTCTATGCCCTAAATAGGGCATTTTCACGCAACTTAATTGATCTGCCACAGGAGCAGCTACAGATATTTACCGACCGAGTCTCGCGGCTTCGATAGTAGCAATATCTATCTTTTTCATGGTCATCATCGCGTCAAACACCCGCTTGGCCGCTGCCGGGTCCTGCTCGGACAAGGCTGCAAGCAGCGCGCGCGGCGTAATCTGCCATGAAATTCCCCACTTATCCCGACACCAGCCGCATTGAATTTCCTGGCCACCATTTTGCACAACCGCATTCCACAATCTGTCGGTCTCAATCTGATCGTCGGTCGCAATCTGGAACGAGAATGCCTCGTTGTGCATAACTCCCGGCCCACCATTCAGACCTACGCATGGGATTCCCGCCACGGTAAATTCGACCGTCAGCACGTCACCCTGTTTACCGCTGGGATAATCACCCGGTGCGCGCAATACGGTTCCCACTCTGCTATCGGGAAATGTCTCAGCATAAAACCGCGCAGCTTCCATGGCATTTCCGTCATACCACAGACATATCGTGTTTTTCGTAACCATCGTCGTTCTTCTTTCAGTAGCATTTGTTATTTTGGAGCTCCTGATCGAAAAAACCTGGTTTCTCTATCCGGAATCCCCAAACTACAATTTTACTTCCGACGGATCTGCTTCGGGTCCGGGTTCTGTCTTCATGTCGCGCTTAACAATCCGTCGACGCACAAAATCAATATGCTCTTTCAACACAAACGCATGCTCGGCAAACGCGAGCGGCAATTTTGCGCGCTGAATTTTTTCTTCGATATGATCCAGCTGCTTGCCCACTTGCGCATTGTCCACTTCAGCAGACTGATCGCGCAAATGCGTTTCCAGATAACGCAGCTCTCCGTACCAACGATAGATACGGCGACGGATACGCCAGTTAAATATCTGCGGTATCGCGCGCACCAGCGGAACCAGCACGGCCAATATCGGGATCAGCACCAGCGCGGCGCGGTCGATCAGCGTCGCCAGCCAGAACGGCAGATAACGCTGCAACAGCGGCGGGCCGGATTTGTAATACCGTTCCGCGTCCGGGCTGAGCTCCAGATCCACGTCTTTGGCAGAGGGAAATTCACCGGCGGGATGCAACAGCCCTGCATCGGAATGCGTTTCATGCATGGCTTTCATCAGTAGCGAGATCAACGCCGGATGTGTCGTGTCGCGTGCCGCCAGCGTGGTGGTGGTCGCCAGCAACGTGATATCTTGCGCCGGCAAATTTCGCCGGATATCGATCAAACCATGCGGTATTTTTACCTCGTGCAGATACGGAAAATGCCGGACGATCGCCTTGGCCTGATCCAGATCGAGAATGCGCACCTGCGTGTCTGCAGCGAGCTGCTGGACGATAGCGGAATCCGGATCGCCGATAAAAAATACCGCATCAATCTTATTCGCCAGCAGTTGCGCCACCGCTTCATCGCGTCCTATCGGCTGTAGCGTGGTGTTGGCAGGCGTAACGCCACTGGCAGCCAGCAAACGCAATGCCAGCAACTTGGTGCCGGTCCCTTCGCGACCGATAGCCAGATGCTTGCCGACGAATTCAGAAAACTTCGTGATCGGTTGTTTGGCGTGATAAAACACCCACAGCGGCTCGTAGGAAACACTGCCCAGCGAATACGGCTCGACTTCATTGTCTTTGGCGGTTTCATTCAGTCCATCCTGCAAAAATCCCAGATCCACATCGGAGTGGGGATCGCGTAAGGTCAGATGATTTTCCAGCGCGCCATCAGATTGGCGTATCACGAGATCAATGCCATCTTCGGCCAGTATGTCTTTATAACTTTTTGCGAAATCCTGATACGAACTGTCTTCGGTGCCGGTCATGATCACCAGCCGATGCGGAGGCGCGGGGTCGATGTAGTGATAGGCTATCCAGGCGCATCCCACGCCCAAAATCAGAAATGGCAGAACCGACCAGACCAGGTCCTTGATAACGCTGCGACCGTGCCAGAATTTGAGTTTTTGCATAGCGTTGCCGAGTACCTTGAATGGTTAGTGCGAATTTACAGCGTATTGACCGGTTTGCAGATTATTTTAGCCGTGACGGAATTGGCGATAAAACATTCTTCATGCGCCTCATGATGCATTTGTTCAATCTGCTCGAAAGTGGGCAGGTGGGCACCCGAGAATGTGACTTCCGGCGTCAGCGTGACCAGGGTCATCGCGATCCGTCCGTGCTCATTTTTACCCATCACACCTCTTGCGTTATCGCTATACAGATCGACGCAAAATTGATGTTTCGCAGCTATCGAAAGAAACCACAGCATATGGCAGCTGGCCAGTGACGAGACAAACATTTCTTCCGGGTCCACTGCGGCGGCGTCCGACATCGGCAGCGGTACCACATGCGGCGATGATGAGGCCGGCATTTCGATACCGCCATCAAAACGTATCGTATGTTTTCTGCTGTATTGGTTGCCGATAAAATCCTGATTACCGCGCTGCCATTTTATTTCTGCCGTATAGTGTGCCATCGCGTTCCTTTAATTTTCTTCTGTATGGATCTCGTCGGCCAGCATGTATGTCGACCGTAGCGAAATAATAAAGGGCCGAATGTAATCGGCAGCCAATTCCCAATCAGTCTTGCGGCTGATCGAAATACTCCAGTTGCAACCGGCCTGGTCTGGACTGCTCAGTCGAAATATTTTTCCCAGCTTGATTTTCTTATGCTCCGGATATTTTTTATATTCGGTTTTGATCAATTTTTGCAGCGCTTTTCTTTTGATGATTTCGCGTTTCATTTGATTCCCCTCGGTTTGTTGGTGGTACAGCTACCAGCTTCAGACGTACATCATAATTCAGGATATCGTTCATCGCATTTCACTCGGCGTACTACCAGTCCAGCGCTTAAAGGCTCGCCTAAAATTATGCGAATCAGAAAACCCGACTTCCAGCGCGATCTGCTCTATCGACAATTTGGGATTCTCCAGCATTTCCAGCGTGCGATTTTTGCGCACCACATCCAGCAGCGACTGATACGACACACCTTTATCGGCCAGACGGCGGCGCAAGGTACGCTCGGACAGACACAGTTTTTGCGCAATCTCGGCAAAGGTCGGCAGGCTTTTCAGATTCTGGCGCACTACCCGTTCGACTGATTCAAACAGATCGACATTTTCCCGTTCACGCGAAAAACTCATCTCGACAAATTCCAGTGCCTGTCTGTGGGACAGCGGATCATAGGTGAGCAGCGGTTTGGCGATCCAGGCTATATCCGAGACAAAGGCATTGGTTTTTTGTCCGAAAAAAACCGGGCACTGAAACACTCTGCTGTATTCATCCGCATAGCCGGGTGCGGCATAGCTCAGATCAACGCGCTGCGGCACAAAACTGTTCCCGACCAAGCCGCGCGCGATCTGCAAAAAACTGGCGAAAGCTTCTTCAACCAGAAACTGCTGAATGTCGGGCTGATGAAACCGGTTGCTGGCAGTGACAAAGGCCGACTGTTTGGTCTGTTTAAAATCAAACTCCAACATGCTGCCGGTGAATTTTTGCTGGCTCATGCCGAGCCGGGTGGCTTCGCCCATGGTGGGCGCAGTCATCATGGCGTAGCCGACCAGCCCGATCGAGGCAATGGTTTCGCGTTCGCCGATCAGCAATCCCAGTCCTTTGTCCGGTACCATTTCCAGCCCGCGTCGTATCAAGGTACTACCCTGTCTGAACGAGATTCTGCAGGCCGGATTGGACAGATCTTCTACCGTAAAGCCCAGGCCCTGGCACAATCTGGCGGTGTCTATCCCGAATTCGGAAAGAGCCGCGACCAGACAGCGCAGCAAATAGGATGGAATATTGGCGATGTTGTAGCGCTCATCGTCGGATTGGTGTTTGGTCACGGGCGGGTTATTAATTTATGGTTAATTCATTAATGATTAAGTAAACAAGTCAGTAAATAAGCAGGTATACAAGTTCGCCAACAGCGTCATGCAGGCCCGAAAATTTATTGTAGAAAACAAGAGTCGCACAGGATTTGGTACCCCGTCAAGCCTTTACACCGTCGGGGTCTTGACCTTGCCACACATGAGGCGTGACCGAAAATGACCGGGCTTCGCATAGCCACATTCAGATATAGTTGAACCGCACTGACACGGTGCAAACGGGAGACCCAACACTATGCACGCAGGGACAAAAAGAATAATAGGCTTGAGCGCCGCATTTGCCACAGCGCTCAACGGCAGTATGGTGATGCCGCTCATCGTGATGTCATTGGGTCGCATTCCCGGCATCACCGAATCAACGGCGACAATGGTGGCCAGCGCGGAAATCGGCGGCATTGCACTCTACTGTTTGCTGCTGCCCAGACTGGTAAAGCGTGCCCATTCCAAGGTGGCACTGGGCGGTCTGCTGGCGTTAATACTCGGTGAACTGCTGACCCATTTTGTTGACGGGATAGGCATGCTGACCCTGACCCGTTTGCTGACCGGGCTGGGCGAAGGCGCGCTGTTCAGCCTGATCACGCATGACGTAGCGGCCGAAACGGACGCGGAAACGTTCTGGGGGAAAATCAATCTGATCGGCGGCGTGTGCATGGGACTACTGTTGTATTTTTTGTCGACGCTGAATCCTGAAGCGGGACGAGGTTCGATTTTTTTATGGCTGGCCGCGTTTGGCGTTTTACTGGGCCCGCTGGTCTTTCTGATACAACCCAAGACCGAACAGGAAGAAGCAGCCAAAGCGCCGGTGCTGTTACCCAAACCGATCATTGTGTTGATACTGTTTGTGATTTTTTTGGTGTATGGCGTGCAGGCCGGTCAGTGGGCGGTAAGCGGCTATATGGGTGAGCTGTCGAAAATTCCGGTCGCTACGGTCGGTTTTTTTCTGGCGCTGTCGTCGATACTCGGTTTCGTCGGTGCTGTCGTGCCGGCGCTCACCAAAAATCCGTCACACCGTCTGCGCTATGTCGGACTTGGCTTGCTGGTGATGGGAGCGTCGCTATATGTCTTCTTCAATATCATCGGTGCGCACGCTTTCTTGTACGGCCAGATTCTGCTCAATGTCGGCTTCTATATGGCCACACCGTTTATGACCGGCTTGCTGACTGAAAGCGACAAGGACGGTGTGCTGGTGATGCGCACATTGATTATCGCCATGCTCGGTGCAGGGGTTGGTACTGCGTTGACCGGTGAATTGTTCAGCGATGGCGGACCGGCACAGTTCAGTCTTATCGCCATTGCCGTAATCGTGATCGTGCTGATCTGTTCAGTGAAGGTGTTTCATTGGGCACTGGCGCAGAACCGCAGCACATAATCATGTTCTGAGACTATCCCGGCTCTTGATACTGGCTTATAGTAGTGAATATGTATATTTTTACATTATTCAACCAGGCATGAAGTCTGTGGAGCGAGAGAAAAATGATACGCATTGCTATTTGTGACGATCATCAGATTGTGCGGGAAGGATTCAAACAAATTTTTTCAGCAGTCAGCGATATTGAAATCGTGGCCGAAGCGTGCAATGGTCGGGAAGCATTGAATATCGCGCGCAAAAACAAGTGCGATGTGATTTTGCTTGATATCGGCATGCCGGACCAAAACGGCGTGGATACATTAAAAACCATTAAACGCGGTCAGCCAGAGTTACCTGTGCTGATGTTAAGTTGCTATCCGGCTCAACAATACGCGGTGAATCTGCTCAAGATGGGGGCCAGCGGCTATTTGAATAAGGAGTGCAGCTCAGAAGAATTAATTGAGGCGATCCGTGCTGCTGCAAACGGCCATCGTTATATCAACAGCACCGTTGGTGAACTTCTGGCGCAGGAGTTAGGCCAGCACACCGCTAGCGCGCCACATACGACCTTATCCGACAGGGAGTTTCAGGTATTTTTGCGCTTAGCCAAAGGAGAGTCAGCCACCGAAACAGCAAATGCGCTGTCACTCAGTGTAAAAACCATCAGCACATATCGGACACGCATAATGGAAAAAATGAATCTGCGTACCAACAGCGACCTGACCTACTACGCGCTAAAAAATAATTTGATGGAATGACGGAGTATCAGGCCGCCAGTTTTTGAATGTAACTGACCAGCATATCCAGATCGCATGCCTTGTCGAAAAATGCACTGGCCCCCAGACGCAAAGTGCGCGCCTTCATCTCCGGACTGGGGCTGCCGGTAAATACAATGCGTTCACCATACGGTTTGATATCGCCCTGCAAGCCAGCCAATACTGCCAGACCGTTACCGTCATGCAGTCCTATATCAACAATAACAGCATCCCACTCATTCGACCTCAGCTGACGCAATGCGTCCGACTGCCCTTCGGCATAACCGATCACATCGACTTTTCCTGTTTGCTGTAGCAATTCGATCAGTATCGATCTGATTTTTATCGCATCTTCAATCAGAAATACTTTTAACTTTCTGTTCATGGGCGTGGTCTAGCATTAACACGGATATCCGACCATTCTAGATATAGCAATAATCGAAGGCAATAAGTTTAGCGGCAATACTGTGTAGGATGAATGCTACTGTTTTTAGTCGGTCCGATGACGGCACAAAATGAGAGGCAACCAGACATGTCCAGTCCTTTGACTATCGTTATTTTGCTTGTCGTCTGTCTGGTGATGCTGATTTTATTTTATCGCCTGATCCGCCTCGGCTTTACAAAACAACGTCGCGTCGAAGCGCAGCTCAAGTTGGCGAACGATAACCTTGAATCCATGGTGCAAATACGTACCCGGCAATTATCGGTGCTGTCACGTCATTTGCTGAATGTCTCCGAAGAAGAAAAAGCGAAATTGGCGCGTGAACTGCACGATGAACTCGGATCCAGCCTGACCGCCATCGGCATGGATATTTCAAGCGTGTGCGACGCACTCAGCAAGACCGAACCGGCGCTGGCCGCTCAGTTACGACGAGCAAAACAGACACTGCTGGAAACCATCACTTTGAAGCGGCGCATTATCGAAAACCTGCGACCCAGCCTGCTGGACAATCTGGGACTGGCCGCCGCCATACGAAATAAATGCGAAGAAATTGCGCGGCTCAGCGGACTGCAATGTGAAGTCGATATCGCCGAAGAATTTGACAATATCGATCCTGCCCAGGCCATCGCCTTATTCCGGATTACCCAGGAATCACTCAACAATACCGTTAAATACGCTAACGCCACCCATGTAAAAATCAGCCTGAAACGTCACGCCACAGGATTGTGGCTGCAAGTTCTGGACGACGGCATCGGCATTTCTTCAGACGCGCTTAGAAAGGAAAAATCGCATGGCTTGCTGGGAATGCGTGAACGTGCACTGTTATTGGGCGGAACCTTCTCGGCCTATACAGGCAAAAATCAGCGCGGTTGCGTTATCGAGGCATTTCTCCCGTCGTCGCATAAGCCGCCAATTTGAGATGAACTACGAGATTATGTATAACCTGAATGGATTAAAAAGTTTCGCCGCACATGATCAGATCAAGCTCCTGTCTGGTCACCATATAGCATTCTCCCGCATATTTTTCCAGACCGTGTCGATTGAGAATTTTAATAGAGCCACGTCGGTATTCAATCAAGCCTTCCTGCTGTAACCGAGAGGCCGCAGCAGTGATGCTTTCACGTCGCACCCCTAACATATTCGCTATCATCGCCTGGGTTATTTTCAGCACATTGGTGGGCAGGCGATCCTGCCTGTTCAACAACCAGCGCGCCAGTTGCTGGCTGACCGGGCAATGACGGCTAGACACCGAATTTTGCGCCAGTTGACCAAACAGAACCTGCGTATACCGCATCAATATGCGCTGCAGGTTTTTGTTGCTGTCACAGGCATTCTTGAGGATATCCACATTCAGCTTGTATGCATAACCGGCACTTTGTACCACCGCCGTTCCCAATGCTGCATCACCCAGCAAGGCTGAAATTCCCAACATGCCGTCGTGGCCGACTACTGCGATCTCTGTCATGCCGCCATCAGAAAGAAAATAGAGCAAGGCAATCAACGCCGTGGTCGGGAAATAGACGCAAGATATTTTTTCGCCATATTCGAAGAGCTGCTTATTGGAAGAAATATAGACGAATTCCAGATGCGGTATTAAAAGCTGCAAATCCTCTGCCGACAGCGCCGCAAGCAAACTGTTTTTAACGACATCCCTCGGATTTACCTGCAGCTTTTTCCCAACGATCTGAAACTCTCGTTTCAAGGGAGATTGACAGGAGGTGGGTTTCCTTTTTTTAAATTCCTTATTATTTTCAATCTCTTTGTTTCCAATCTCCGCATTTCCAATCGCCGCATTTCCAATCGCCGCATTTCCAATCGCATTACGCAAGGTATTGTTCATTTTCATTCTCTTGTAAGTTAAGTGTAACGGACATCATCACGCTGCTGGTGGGATTGCATCGACTGCCACTTGTTCGCGATGTCCTCGCCATTCTAATTTTTGGCCGGAGATAGATCATCAGATTTTCTGACATAGCTTTGTATGCGAAAAACACGAGATGACATAAGAGTAGTCCTACGTGGATTCAATGACAGGCCGCCAGTTTTTATGCAGAGAGGACTCATCCGTCGCCAATTGCTAATGTGAAGTTTCGAACCGACTTCGTCATTCCTTGCCTGTACCATCGTTTTCAACAACACGATCAATCAGGAAGGAAACATCATGAAAACTTTTTTACGTACATCGATTTTACGTACATCGATTCTGGCGACGGTGTTGATCTGTGCCTGCAGCACGGTACCGAGAACTACCGGACTATTGGAACAGGTTCGCACCGACTATGCCGTACTACAAAATAATCCTCAGGCAGAGCGATACGCACCGGTGCAAATGCAGCAGGCCAACAACGCCATGATCCGGGCCAATCTCGCATCGATCCATCGTGAAAGCACCGATGACATCGATCATCTCGCTTCAATTGCAAAAGATAAAATCGCGCTGACACAGGAAGTAACGGCAAGAAAAGTCGCCGAAGCTGAAGTAACCCGTATCAGTGATGAACGTGACCTTCTGCTGAAAAATCAGCAAAACATACGCATTGAAGCCGATCAGTTGAAAGTCAACAGCGTGCAGTCGCAATTAATGGCGCAGGCCGCGCTTGAGCAAGCGCAAAAACTGCAACGCGCGACCAAAGAAGTACAGTCTCGCACGGCGCTACTGGAGGAGAAGCTGGCGGATCTGGCTGCAAAAAAAACGGATCGCGGCATAGTGGTCACGCTGGGTGACGTTCTGTTCGGTTTCGACAAGTCCGACCTGAATTCACATGCCATGTCTGCAGTACGCAAGCTGGCGAATGTATTGCAGCAGTTTCCGGAGCGCCGTGTGCTGATTGAAGGTTACACCGATAGCACTGGTGCACCAGCTTACAACCGGACTTTATCCGAACGCCGTGCCGACGCGGTACGGCGCGCTCTGCAAAACAACGGCGTTGCCGGCGACCGGATCAAGATACGCGGCTACGGTGCAGATTTTCCCGTTGCACCTAACGACACGTCTGAGCATCGTCACATGAATCGACGGGTTGAAATAATTTTTTCGGACGAAGACGGTCGTATTCAGGAACGCTGACTGACTGCTGTGTGAAAAAACAAATCGACATGATCTACGAAAGTAAATCATCAGTGAAATTCAATATTGCTCAGTGCGGCGCTGTCGCCCCGACCACGAAAGATCTGCCGACCGGCATTCTGGCGAATAAGAAGTACACGCCAACGATATGCGTGAGTTGTTGTCATGACGCAGAAATTTTCAACGAAATTTTAACGAACGGAGATTTATTATGAATAGATATATCAAGGCCGGCGGACACATTGCTTTGACGTTTGCACTGCTGTCAGGCATCCCTGCGTGCGACCAAAACCAGAAAGCAGCGCATACCCCGACCACCACAATCGGGACCGACGTTGACGATACGTTGATTACGACCAGAGTCAAGTCCGCATTAATGCAGAATGAGAACGTCAAAAGTTTCGACATTTCGGTAACGACCATCAACGGAGCCGTCACGCTCAGCGGATTTGTCGACAATCAAAACCAGATCGATATCAGTACCAAAGTAGCCAGGAGCGTTGACGGAGTGAAAGTCGTTAACAATCAATTGGCGATTAAAGAAGCCATGCTGCGGTAATGCGCAACACATGACTTCGTCATTGCTACAGAATTTTTATTTACCAAATGGAGAAAATAATGCAAACACCAGCGCTGAACCTTTCCAATATAACGGTCGGAAAAACTCTACACGGAGTTTCCTGGGGCGCGATTTTAGCCGGCGCCGCCACCTTTGCCGCTTTGTCGCTTGCCTTGCTCGTGCTCGGAGTGGGGTTGGGACTGACTATCATTTCACCGTGGTCGGATGATGGCGTAAGCGCCAGCACCCTCGGCTTTTCCTCGATAGTCTGGCTCATACTGACCCAGTTGATCGCGGCAGGTTGTGGAGGCTATCTGGCCGGTCGATTGTGTGCCAGGTGGTCTGAAACGCATGCCGGCAAGGTATGTTTTCGGGACGTCGCACACGGATTTCTGACGTGGGCGATTGCAACGCTGCTGGTAGCAGTATTAGCCGAAACCGCCATTGAAAAAACCATCTCGGCTGGATTTTCAACCGGTGCCACAATTGCGACCAGCGCGCTTGGTGTCGCCGGAGTTTCCGGTGTAGTTGCCGCCCAACACGCGCCGTCGCAATTGTCGTCTGTCATTGATCGCATCAAACTCGATAACGATGAAAGTGTCGGCGGCGTGGTGGAATATCTGATCGACTCTCAGTTTCGCTCAGATCCGTCTGCGCCGGATGCGGCAACAAGCACCGACACGGCAGCGCATCTTGAAGCCGTCAAAGTTTTTATTCACGGCATTCGTTCCAACAACCTGTCACCGCAAGACAAACAATATCTGGCACAGGTCGTTGCGAAGCGCACCGGCATGTCCGTCGGTGACGCCGAAAAACGTGTCAGCGAAACTTTTAGCAAGATACAGACCGCGATTAGCGATGCAGAAAAAAAGGCACGCCAGGTAGCGGAAGATGCGCGCAAGGCTGTCGCCTATTCAGCTCTATGGGCATTTGTCACGCTATTGTGCGGCGCACTGATAGCAAGTTTTTCTGCCGCCTTTGGCGCGAGGCAGCGTGAGCGGACAGATCACGAAGAACGCAGCAGCTGATCTTCGTCGCGATGTCGACCGTTCACTAAACCATCTGCGCGCTTATGTTAAATAGCGAACCGCTTTTTTCACGGAATTCTTTTAGTCTTGACTCTGCGAACAGCATTTTTATCAACGTTAACTATTGAGGTTACTTATGAACAGCATCACTACAATTTCTCTGACCACTCTTCTCCTGTGCAGTGTGAGCTCCAATCTTTTGGCCCAGACAGCCATCACTAATTCATCTTGGTACATCATGCCAAGTGCCGCTGTATTCATGCCGGATTCCGGATTTGGACTGGACGGCAATGGTGCCGCATTTGGCATAACTCTCGGCAGATCGTTGTCACAGGAGTGGGACATCCAGATCAGCACCAAATACGGGCATCAAAATTCAAACGGACTGAATTATCAGCAAAACACGCTGGGTGCAGACGTTTTATACATGTTCAACAGAGAAAAAGTCCGCCCGTTTCTGTTGGTCGGTGCCGGCTATCAGGAAGACCGGGTCAGCTCATCCTTTCCCAATGGCGATGCATCTGGTTATGCGCCGTACATCAATGGAGGACTTGGCGTACAGATATCGCTCGACGAACCCTGGACCTTGCAACTGGATTTTCGCCGTGAGCGCGGTTACCTGAAAAGCGATTCCTTTAATTCGAATCGCAACAATAACAACTACGTGAGCGTGGGTCTGAGCTACGCTTTTGATTGAAATAAGATCGATAAAAACGGGAGTGCATCATGCGTCGACATAACTATTCTTTGATTGCGGCAGTTACCTGCGCGGCAATTGCAGTGGCTGGATGCGGTGGAAGTGGCAGTAGTCATCACCCCCCGATATTTTCATCGCAAGTCTCTTTCGGTGACAGCTTAAGCGACGTCGGCACTTATGCGGTGGGGAATGTATTGGTGTTGGGCGGCGGACGGTATACCGTTAATTCCAAACTGGCAAATGGTCAGCTTGCACCGACTAACTGGACGGACATAATGGCGACGAAATTGGGCTTTTCCCTGCCCTGTCCTGCCGAAACCGGTCTGGAAGGGCAATCGTCTTATAACGTGCAACCGGTAATGCATACGCCTGAATGCAATGCATACGCACAAGGCGGTGCCATGGTGACTTATCCCTTCGGCCCCGGCAATGCCAGCGTGGCGCCTATACCGGACGGCAATCCGGTTGACGGCAGTCCAATGCTGGGACAATTGACGGTTCCGATTGTGACCCAAATGCAAAATCATCTGAATGCCCATTTGGTGCCCTATACCGGTGATGAAGTGGTGTTCATTTTGGCCGGTGGTAGCGACGCCATTTTTAATACGGACATGTATTTATATGCCGTGCAAAATGCAGCACAAACAGGTGGCGATGCAGCGGCAGCAAAGGCAGCGGAGGCCGCAATTGCAGGACCTGATGCGATTGACGCGATGGCATTGGCCGGAGACCAATTGGTGACTTACATCAACGAACTGGTACTCGCCAAAGGCGCTCAATTTGTGGTTGTGTTGAATTTGCCGGATTTAAGTTCTACACCCTACGCCCGTATTGCTGAATCCGTCGAGCCTGGAACCAAAGCACTAATTAGTTCCATGGTGACGACCTTTAATGACCGGTTGCAGCAAGGTCTGTCCGACAACCCTGAGGTGCTGCTGGTTGATGCATATAGCGCCTCGGTAGACCAAATTGCCAATCCAACGGCCTACGGTCTATCCAATGTCACTGACTACGCATGTGATTTGAGTTTCCCCGGCAATGTACTTGGCTCTTCTTTAGTGTGCAATTATTCCAATGTCATTGCCGGTGATATCAGCCATTACGAATTTGCGGATCAGGTACATCCTACGCCCTATGGCAATATTTTGATCGCCCGTTATGTGACCAGCCAGATGGAGAATAGAGGTTGGCTGTAGAGATGTTGTAAATAAAGGGATATGCATCGTCAGTACGCGGATTTAAATACCGGCACCTGACCTACGGCATACTGGCGCGCGGCGTAACGTTCATCTTTCATCAAACGCCCATTCGCTACCCAGCGTATCAGCCACGGAATTTTCCCTGGCGGTTTGCCGGTGCTGCTTGCGAGTACAAACGCCTTGGCGCATTTCTCCAAAAGTTCGGCATTGAATACTGCGCGGTCCAGCGTCATGCCCAGGCACAGAACCTGACTGCCCAATACGAAAGCATTTTCACCGTTGCGTAAGAATGCGCTATTTACTGGTGTAACGATTTTTTGATCCAGACACGCCACGCTGGTGCCGAGATGGCGGATCTGCTCGTCGAATACGCCCGGCATACCGCGTCCCAATTCGCGTAATGCGGCTGCCCACGGCTGGCGATTCAACAGTATCGCGCCTGCGTCTTTGCGACACTGGTACACGGTCAGATGCTGGCGTGACAGCGGGTCGAACTGCGTTGCGCTGGCTTCGTGCGAACGCACCAACTCGACTGAGTAGGTGTGATTCATTTCTACGTTAAGCAGGAGGATATTATCCGCGCCAGCGACACGTTGCGACAGACTGTCGCCGGGCTGCAGCAAGCCCCGCTCTGCCAATCGTGCGGCGGCGGCGTTGATTTTTTGGGTGATGTTGCTCATATCGGTCTCCATTACTCTTCGTCATTCCCGCGGTTTCAGGCGGAAATAACGGGCGGGAATTAAACCAGCTTCAATACCGATTCAAATCGGTTCAATGCTTCATCAATCACCTCATCGGTATCCGCCATACTCGTATAAATCCGGCTACCGGCCAGCGTAACCAGACCATGCGCCATATACGCCGCGCCCATTTCTTCCATCATATGTTTGCGCGCATTGACTTCTTTCATCAGCTTGATCGGATTACGCATGCTCAGCAGCAGCACCGCCGAGGTCTGTAAATGCACGATCGAGCCCTGGTTGTACACCACATACGGCAGATTGAGCCGGTTGACGATTTCTGACAGTCCGCGACATAAGCGGTCCCCTGCCAACCCCGCCAGTACCGGTGCATTGGTACGTGCCATTTCAGAAATCGCGTGATAGCCCGCGACGCAGGACAAGGGATTGGCCGACAAAGTACCGCCGACAAAAGCGCGCTTGCTGGTCGCACCGATACCGCCGGCCAGCAACATCATCACATCGCGCCGCCCACCTATTCCGCCTGCCATCAGATAACCGCCAGTCAGACATTTGCCGAAAACAGTCAGGTCAGGCTTTACGCCAAAGTATCCCTGTGCACCGCCCATGCCGACACGGAAACCGGTCACCACTTCATCAAATATCAGCAGGGCACCGAATTCATCGCATAACTCGCGCACCTTCTGGTTGTAGTCGCGCTGCACCGGCCGCGTGCCGCTTTCCGGACCCAGCGGTTCCAGTATGATCGCGGCGGTGCCGCCGCGTATGCGATTCAGCCACAGCTTGCGACGCAAGGCATCCAGATCATTCGGAAAACATTCCTGCGTGTAGGCGGTGGATCCGGAAGGAATGCCGACAGCTTCACGTCGTCCGGTTCCCGGCAAACGCATACCGTACACCATGGCATCGCTCCAGCCGTGATAGGCGCCGCCGACCTTGATGATCCATTTGCGGTTGGTATAGGCACGCGCCAGACGGATCGCGCCCATCACGCCTTCGGTACCGGACCCCAGCATGCGGAACATTTCTATGTTCGGCATATGCTGACGGATCAACTCGGCAATGTTGACTTCGTATTCGTGAAACAGCCCCGTCACCGGACCGCAGTGATTGATCAGTTCGATCACCTTTTGGCGCACCGGCTCATAATTCGAACCCAGCAAGGTCGGGCCGCCCGCCTGCAAAAAATCGATGTACTGATTGCCGTCGACATCCCACAAATGCGCACCCGCGCAACGATCTGCCGCAATCGCGAAGGGATAATTGAATGCCAGATTATGCTGCACGCCGCCGGGTATCACCTGCGCGGTGCGTTCAGCCAGCTGTTTCGAGCGCGCGCATTTCTGCTCGAAATAATTCAGTATCTGCGGCATCTTGTCGCGCCGGATCGGGCGCAGCGGCTGTTTCAGCAAAGCCTGCAGCCGCGCATAAATATCGTCGGTGTCGTGCCACGCACTGATGGCGTATTGCGCTGTTGAAGACATGTATTTATTCCTTGTTGACGGGTGTGAGAGCGTCCAGCGCAAGAGCGCGGATCGATGGAGACAGATGGGTTGAAGTATCGATGTGCGCCCGCAAAAAATCGGCGGCGACGGCTTCGATCAATCCTACGTTGCTGATAGCCTGAGCCATGGAAGTGGCCGCGCAGATCACGCCGTGATTTTTCAGCAGATAGGCGTGAATAGACTCGCGCAAACATTTCTTGAATCTGTGTACCAGAAATCCGGTACCGGACGGTGCGTAAGGAACAATCGCGATCCGCTCGCCCAGTGCGCGCCGGTTTTCCGTGCCATGCACAGGCAGATCCAGATTCAGCAACGCAATCGCGCTGGCCATAGGTTGATGGGTATGGACGCTGGCATGCATGGCGGTTTTAAAACGCAGCATGGCAGCATGCATGCCGCTTTCGACCGACGGTTTGAGATTGCCCTCGACCTGCTCCAGATTCTCTAAACGCAGCACGCAAATATCATCCGCATTGAGCGCAAAATAGTCTGCGCCGGACGGTGTAACCGCAAACAGTTCATCATTGAGTCGCAGCGCCAGATTGCCGCCGGTTCCCGCCAAAAATCCGGCATGTGACAGGCTCAGGCAGGCGGCGATCACCTGCTGCTTTTGTGCAGTAAATTGGTTCATGTTGTTTTGCCCCGACTGCCCTTGCTGCCCTTGCTGTTCAGCCGTTTATAGAGCGGCGACAGGCGGCCATGCAACTCCATGAAGCTGGCAAATGCCTCGTTATAGATGGCATGATTTTCGGCATCCGGCATAAATATTTCCCCATACCGCGTTTGGCTTGCTGCGGTAGAAAATTCGGTCATTCCCAATCCGACGAAGGCGATCGTCGCAACGCCGATGGCGTTTGCCTGCATCGGCTCTGCCAGCTGGCGTATCGGTATGCCCAGCACATCGGCAAATATCTGACACCAGACCTTCGAGCTTGCGCCGCCACCTATCATGGTAAGCTGTTTCAGTTCGCAACCGAGAAAGTTCTGTACCGGCGCGACCATCCAGCGCGTGTTCAACGCCACACCTTCAAAAAATGCGCGGATGATGGTTTCGCGCGTATGGTCCAGCGACAGATTGAACAACCCGGCGCGCAGGGTACGATCATCCACCGGACAACGCTCGCCGAACAGCCACGGCATATACATCAGTCCGTTGCTGCCGGCCGGTATTTTTGCAGCGATCCGGTCAAATATTTTATACACATCCGGCAGCCGCTCCTGCTGCAGTAGCGCGTCCTGGTTGTACAGGACTTTTTCTTTCAGAAACGACAGATTATTGCCGGCCGACGTCTGCATCGCCACCATCAGATATCTGGAGGGCACGGCGCAGGGCAGCGAAGCGATCTGCCTGAATACGTCGGTCTTCTTGTGCGCCATATGCGCGCCTATCCATGACGAAGTACCGATATACAAATGCGCGTCACCGTCAGCCAGCGTACCGGCACCGATAGCCGCAGCGGTATTGTCAATCGCACCGGCGATGATGCGGGTCGCAGGCGACAGTCCGATTGCAGCGGCCACCTCGCAGCGCAATGTACCGATCACTGCCGTGCACGGTACCAGCTCCGGAAATTTGTCGGCAGCTATGCCGCTGTCACGGATCAGGCCGGGGTGATAGCGAACGTGGTTGGCATCACGATTATCGGTCACCCACGAGGTCAGTATCGAGTCAAAGGTGCTGACGAAACGTCCGGTCAGTTTCAGATTAAAAAAATCCAGCACGTTTAAAAATTTATAGGTGCGCTGATAAATTTCCGGATACGTATCGCGGATAAACAGCATATGCGCAGCCGGATCCTTACCGGATAACGACGGTGCGCCGCCGCATAGCTTTAGCCAGCGATAAAGTTTGAAGACGTCGTAACCGGCCACGTTAATCGGGCCGCGTAGGTGCTTGTGCAAATGATCTGCGCCGCGCATATCCATCCAGGTGATGGCGTTCATCAGCGCCTTGCCGTCACGATCTACCGGAACCGTTCCTTCCCCCTGGGCGGAACAGCAGATCGCCACCACATTCGCCGGATTGACGGCGCTGTCAACCAGCATGGTCCGTGCAATATCCAGAAACGCGGCCCACCAGTCTTCCGGTACCTGCTCCGCACCTTCTCCGGGAAGCAGATGCGTCGTTATTTCACGATACTTCCACGCCAATACGACTCCGTCGCGCGACACCAGCGCAGTCTTGCAACCTGAGGTGCCGAGATCGACAGCCAGGACATACTGTTCATGCATAGACACGGAAGGTAGAATAGACAAAATGGTTCCATAGCAGTTTGATGCGTTCAGTATAGAAGCACGGCTGTGGCTGGTGAATTGCAAAAGCGGACGTTAGGGGTGGTCAGTGCGGCCAATATTGTGGCCGACGACAGATTACTATTAAAAAAATCAGGTAAAAATGCGGATAGCTTCAGCCCATGCTGCATGAAAGAATCGCCCCTCAAATTTTCTTTCAACACCGCATCGGAACAAATCATGGACTCCCTGGCCAAACTCTCCCCCATCCCCGCAAGCACAGCAGCAGCCGCTATACCAACCGACCTCGCGCTTGTGCCTTTACGGTTCAACAGTCAGGGCGAATGCGACAACGACGCTGCCCTGGATCGGGTTATTGAGGTGCTGAGCAGCCAAAACAGCGACGACACAGTCAAGGCAGCCATATTCACTCACGCACAAGACGGCAATTACAAACAATTTTTAAACCGGCTGATCCGCACTATCGACGACAGGCACGGGCCGGGCACAGTCACGATCAATAGGCAGGTCGCGGAAATTCTCGAGGCAAGTAGAATCATGTTAGTGTCAGACGGGGGGACGGTAAAAATGCTGACACCTAATCCCATTTCCCGCAACCTTGATCGCCAACGTGTCATCAGCGAGACACTTGCATCCATCTTGCCGCAAGTGCTGACTGATATCATTAGCTTATTTGATGATGAGATATCGTATAGCCAGCTCAGCCGAAAATCTATTATCGACATTTTCAGATCAGGCGATCCCAAACAAAAAAGCATGATTATTGAGGCAGCCTGCGAGCAGAACAAATTGCTTGACCTGAATTCGATCTTGAATGAAATTGGGGTCGAGGCGCTGAATATGGCAGGAGTTGATTTGAGTAGCCTGGCCAGGCAATCTTTGCGATTCCATTTTGTGTCGAAAAGTAATTACTGCTCGACGATCATCACAATCCTCATCGGCACGATAACCGATAAAAACAGCAATGAGCTGGCAACAGCCCAGTTTTTAAAAAATGTATTTGACCACGAATGTCAGCCAGAGTTAAATAAACAACTGGCCAATTACGTGCGTCTTCACGGCGTTGACAGCGTTCGCGTCAATGACAATGTCAAGCGGATTCTTGCCGAAAAAGGCATAGAGCTGGTTCAAAGCACGCTAGATGGAAGCATAGAACTACGCGGTGAATACGCTGTTGCCGATGAAGCGGATCAACGGCCTGAAACCATAGACCGATCACTGGATTCATTTCCCGCAGAACTCACAAACATCATCGCTCAATACGATAAAACGTTGAAGATATGCGAAAAAAATCAGGCGTATATTCTCGGGATTTTAAATTCAGATGACCCTGTAGCAAAAGGAGAACTGATTGCAGCCGCCAGTCGCCAAGGACAAATCAAATACCTGAGCGCGATAATGCGCCAAATGAGAAAAAGAGAGGAAGTGCTGGATTTATCCAACGTTAATTTACAAGGCTTAAATTTAACCGGTATTAATCTGTCTGAGGTCAACTTAACCAACGCAAACTTGCAAGGCACGATTCTTTCGCATGCCGTTCTGGTCGAGACGCTTTTGATCAACGCCAATTTGAACGGCGCAATCCTGGAAAAAGCCTATTTAGTACAAACGGATCTGAGCGGAGCCAGTATGATCGGTGCAGATTTTGACGGGGCACAAATAACCAGCACAAAGCTGCCGCCATAGTACGCCGCACATATCCATCCAATTGCCGACATACATCAATGCGGCATCGTTCAGGAATCTCCTGACAATAGTCGTCCTGTAAAAATCCATTTGGCGCGAATTTAACAGAGCTAATTTAGCGTATTTCGACGTGATACCGTAGCGCATCGACGCAGCCGTGCAATATCCAGCCACCGCTCGGGCCCGATAGCGTAGGGGCGGGTTCCAGACGCTGCCAACTCAACTGTGTTACTCCTTGGTTCATGCTTACTTCGGGTTGCCGGACTCCCGGGATCCAGACTTCGAGGTCGCAAATCGGAAATTGACTGGCCGGAACTTCCGTTACAGCGGTAAAACTAACCATACCTGCCTTTTCAGAAAACCGAACAAGTCGGCCCGGCGCAGATCGCACATAGGCTCGCTGCAGTATCCGACCAGCTACCGGTTCTATGCCTTCCGGCTGATTGTCGGGACAGGAGGCCCGTACGATATTGCCGGCGACCTTGCCCGGATAGACGTGCGGATCACCGCAGCCCTGTTTCCATACCCATACCGCGGAACCGGTTTGCGTTTGCTCTTCCATATTTGCCTGGCGATCCCACAATTTTTCCTGCTGCCTGGCATCGCCGAAAAAGCCCCACTCCCCTATCCACAATGCTGCATCCAGTCTGGATGCGGCGTGCTGCGCGAGCCGGAATCCGCGTTCGATGGAAACCAGATTAATGCCCAGATCCTGATCCGACGTAATGGACTCGTTGTACAAATGGGGTGAATACAGCAGCTGGCCATCCTGTAAAAATCCGCCAGGCGGAAGGTTATCTACGCCAAATCCGCTCCAGAAAATACTTGGCTCTATCACTATCGGATGCGCATAGCCATGTCTGGTACTCAGTTCAACTTTCCGGATTGCAGCAATCGAGCGCGCATAATAATTCGCCAGCAGCAGCGTGGAGGTAATCGGCGGCGTTTCGGCAAAATTCGGTTCGTTCAGCAGGTCGTAGCCTATCACCGTCGTATTATCGGCAAAATTGGCGGCGATCACTGCCCATGCCTGTACCAATGCAGTCTGAATGCCGTCACGATCAAAATAAAAGGATTGGAACGCGCGTGACACGTTGGGGGCAAGATCGCGTCCGGTAAACTGGCATGCGGGCGCATCGTCAGTCAGCGTAGCCCACGCCGGTGCGCCGTCCCAGCCTTTCATCGGCTCGGTTCCTGCACGACACCTGAGTCCTGTTTGCGCAGCTACGGTTGCGCCCCAGGCATCCTGATGCATGTCCAGAATCACGTAGATATGCTGCTCTGCGGCCCAGGATACGGCTTGCCGGATTGCGTCCAGATACTGTGCTGAAATTTGCCCGCGCAACGGTTCAAGCCGCGACCAGGACAGAGTCAGCCGTACCGAATTCAGGCCCAAAGCCGCCATATCGACAAAGTCCTGTCGGGTCAGCGTCTGAACTGCAGCAAGACGCGGATCGGCCTGGTAATACTCGCCGAGCTGATTGACGTTGACACCGCGCAGCATCACCTGAGATCCGCGACGGTTGGCAAGAATGGCGTGGTCTGCGTCGTGGCTAACGGATATCGCTTCGAGAACACCCGTCACGTCCGGCGTGGCCGCCTCACGTTCATGTTCCTTGATGACGTTCTGCGTGCCGTATGACATGACAGCGAGGATAAATAATGCCAGTGCACCTGTCGCCAAGCCGACGCGCTTTGACCCGTGCGTTGACCTGTGCTTGGTCCTGTTCTGCAGATACAGCCCAAGCAGCGCAGCAAACCCGTTACAGGCAGCAGCGACCACAGCGTATGAGCAGGCTTCGACAGCCAATAATTGAATCGCCGGAATAAACCAATCATCCCCGCCGCTGGTGCTGACGTAACCATTAGCACATAACCATGCAGTCTGAACTACGAATAACGTGAGCGCTGCTGCAACGCCAGACATTGCGCCCAGCGTAAATACGGCAGTTTTCGACGCCTGACGTGACAAGCGCGCAAAACTGCTGCGCGCGACATACCAGGCCGCTGCACCACAAATCAGCAGCGCGCTACAGGCGTTGAACATACCAGCCGCAGATTCAGGTGACGATGCAGGTATCAGCAAAGATGGGGTTTCAAGATAGATATAGCCGACAGGTGAACCGTGCCACCAATGGCGTGCAATCCAGGGGCTAATCAGTGCAAGCAGCAGCATGGCCAGTCCTGCCATAAAGCCGGCGAGGCCGTTATGCTCGTTATGTCCGTCGTGGACATTGTGTCCGATTTCTTCTGCGGACTTGCGGTATGGTCCAATTATTGCGATCAACGCGGGCAACCAGCCCAGACAGGCTATCTTCAGTGTGGCATATCCGCCGGACCAGAGTAAGAAGGTAACGGTGGCGGGAACCGACAGCAGATATTCTTTGCCGGCCATGCCGCCGTAAAGTACGACGATGGCATTAACAAACCAGGCGAACGCTGTGGCCAGTATGATCATCAGCCAGATCCGCACGAACAGCCAGCGTCGCGGCGTATCGAATTGCATCGTCTGCACTACGCTGTGGACACCGGCGAAGTTCAGCAACAACACTAGCGGCAGAAACACGACATAGGGCGCCCACCACCACCACGCTGCAACCGGGCTGCTACCAGTCCATGAAACGATGGCGAACAGACCGGCAGGATCGGCAGCAGCGATACCGACTATGACTGCAGCGAGCACCAGCGTGGAAGCCAACGAGGTGATCAATGCGGCGCGATTTTCTGGTTTGATCATGGGAGTGTATGTCGGATGTGAACAATGGAACTTCCCTAACTGATTGTTGCAGAGAGTATAGAAGGAACGCAGAGAATGGAAAAATGCCAAAGCGGACGCTGGAGGTGGTCAGTGCGGCCAACAATCATAACCGACGAGGAAAGCGACACATTACCTGGGTTTGCGGCGCCTGCCTCTTTTGAAAAATCCTGATGTCTTTGCAGTCTTCTACTGAGAATATAGGGCATCCTTGGCACGACCATACACACTCAATAGTTCTTCAGCGGTAAATTGTGTCCATCCTAATTCATCGCTACCTATTTCCGCACAGCCGCCCTGATCGGATGAAAATCGGCTTCGTATATTTTCTAATTCGCGATCAGATTTGCCCTGCTCGCTAAATTGTATGACTATATTATTAAACGCATGGTCCATGCCTGCCGTTAGCAGTCCTTCCACTACGCGCATTCCAGGACCGGCCTCACAAAGTTCCTGCACAATATAATAGTGAGTCACTGCTCTTTTTATCGCAGAATCACGCGTAAATAAATTCAAATCATTGAGTGACGAAGTTGAGCGCGAAGTTACTGAAGCAGATCCGGATGATGATGAGCTCGATGATGAGCTTGATGATGAGCTCGATGATGACGCAGACGGACTGTGCGGCGCTGAAGATGAGCTGGACACTGAGGTGTCGGAAGATTGTGTTCTTAGTTCAGATTCTAACCGCAAGGCAGCAAAACTGGAGCTAATGGATAACGAGCAAGATGACGGCTCAGATGACGACTCAAATGAAGACTCGGATGACATTAAGGATGAGTCATCTTGTATTAGTTCCACCTCAAATTCCAGACGGGTAGAAGTTTCTGCGCTGTCTGAAGCTGGTTCATCCTGCACTGAACCTGAAGGTGTTTGGCTGACTGACAATGACGACGAAGATTTGAACCCGGAACTCGTGTTTGGTATTTGCATAGATTACACCCCTTAAAATTAATTGACCGGCCGCAATCTGATCAGGTCACACCGACAGGGTCAGTAAATTCGCAGAAAATTAGCGAGCGGCTGGCCGGGATTCTACGTGGGGTTTAGTTTTTTCCTATCCGTACAATTACGCTTTCATGAGCTCCTGCCCGCTACGTCAATGCTGCGCAGGCAGGAGTGGCGGCGAATTCAGATCTTCGTTGATCCTGCCAGATAAGCATCCGCCGCTTTCACCAGCGATTCTTTTTCAGCCCGTTTGAAACGCGCCACTTCCATGCCGTGCGCCAGATTCGGCAGCATCGCGGCAGGAATGCGCGCTTTCACCCATGCTTCAAGCTCTTCCAGCGGTATCGTATTCCAATAAATTTCCGGTACGTTTTTCGACATTATCATCGGCGCATACTGCGGAAATGCCATCATCAGGGTGTCGACATGTTGTGAGAACGTCGCCCACGAGATCGCCGGATTTTCTTCACTCAGCGTAGCGACCATCTGCAAACGCAATGCGCCGGCCTGAGCTGGAATCTCGTCCGACAAAGCGATCGCACCGACCTGCTGAGCCAACGCAGCATCGCGCACATTCGTCAACACCATGTAATAACGGCGCTGGTCGGTTTCGTTTTTGGCCGACCTGGCGATGTCGTGCAATTGATCAAACGTAGCCTGATCCGCATTCAGCGCCACGATAGACAACACCATGTTCTGGTCGTCCGGTTTGATGCTGGACCGGTCTGCGATGAAACCGGCAAAACGACGACGCGCTTCGTCAACTACGGCCTGGTCTCCCCATGCGCCCAAGTCGGTTAGCACGGTGCGGCGCAGATTTTGCATGCCCGGTGATTCAATCTCCTTCTCGTCTGCTTTTGCATCCCAGCCGAGTTTGTCTGCCAAAGGCTTCAGGATAGAGCGTGCGTAGGCTGTAAAGGCGGCATGTCCGGCGGTAGTGCCACGTTCATCGGCCTCAATGGTGCCTAGCGCATGGGTAATCTGAGCCCAGGCGCGTTCATCCACATCGGTACCCATCGCTGCGGCAAACGCAAGGTAGTCCGGCAAATGTTTTGCGTCGGCTTCGGTCAGCGCCCATTGATCATCGAGCAAAGCGATACGATCGCCAAACGGCATGTCGGCAAAATGCGCGACGTTGGCTTTGAGTGTGGACTCATCATACGCAACCCGATAGTAACCTACGACATCGGCATTCAGGCTGATCGCCTCTCCACATTTTCCGGCCGGCAGTTGTGTTCCGTTAGCGCTGAATAGCACAGGCGTTGCGGCGGCGGCATGACCTACTCTGACCTGCATCGGAATACTCCAGGTCGAAGTACTCTGATCTTCTCCCTGCAACAGGAATCGTTTTTGCGTAAGCGTCAGTGTCCGGTTATTCGACGCGTCGCACGATGCCGTGGCACTCACCAGCGGGAAGCCGGCTCTGGTGGTCCAGTCGGTCGCGATGGTGCTGACATTCTGATGACTGGCCGTATTCAGTGCATTCCACAGATCGGCGCTGGTGGCATTGGAAAAGGCATGCGCTTTCATATAGCGACGCACTCCGTCGCGGAACACGTCGGGACCGAGATAGGCTTCGAACATGCGCAGCACGGCCTGACCTTTTGAATAAGTGATTTCCGGATCAAAGGCACTGCGCGCTTCCATCTCATTCTTTACGTGCTGACGAATCGCGTGTGACGTGATGCGCGCGTCGGCGCCCATCGCGCGCTCCTTACTGCCGTCCTGAATTTCCTGCCATTTCCAGCCGGGATTGCGCAGATCCGTTTCTTTGGCACCGCGCCACGAGGCAAAGCTTTCGTTCAGCCAGAGATCATCCCACCAACCCATGGTGACCAGATCACCATTCCACTGATGCGCCATCTCATGCGCCTGCACGCTGTAGACGTCCTGTTTGTTACCTATCGTGCTGGACGCCGTGATCAACAATAATTGGTCGTTATAAGTAATCGCGCCCCAGTTTTCCATTGCGCCGGTGAAGCCGCCCGGGGTAGCGATCGAATCGAGCTTGGGTAACGGGAAGGGGTAGCCGAAGTAATCGTTGTAGTCAGCCAGGATTTGTTTGGCATTCGCCAATGCAACTGCGCCGTCCTTTTCCTGTCCGCGCACCGCCCAGACACCAAGCGCGGTCTTGCCCTCTTTGTCGCTGATTGACGCCAGATCGCCTGCGGTGAATTCGAGCAGATAGGTCGGCATTTTGGGTGAGCGTAAAAATGTAGTCGTCGCCAGTTCGCCACTCACCACGCGTTTTTCGACCGGCATGTTGGACACGGTTGCCCAGGCTGCCGGGACCGTCGCTGTCAACGCGAACGTGGTGCGAAATGCCGGTTCGTCCCAGCAAGGGAACATGCGGCGAGCGTCGGTTGCTTCGAACTTCGATGAAATAATTTGATCTTTGCTGCCGTCCGGTTTGACGAAGGATTGAGAAAATAATCCGAAAGGCCGGCTCTCGAGTACGCCTTGGTATTTGAAACTTAATGTGTGCGGCCCGACTTTTGCCGGTGCAGCCAAAGTGAGCGTCGTCAGTTGTTTTGTGTTGTCGGTATCGACTTTTTTAACCGGCTTGCCGTCTAGTCTGACATCACTCAATGTCTGGTTGAGACTATTGAACTGCACGATGTTGGTTTTTTCGCGAAATTTCAGCTTGACGGATTCAACGCCGCTGACCGTATGGGCAGTCAGGTCGGGTGTGATCGCCAGCGTGTAATCGGATGGCACGACATTTTTTGGCAATCGGCCCGGGGCTGCATCGAATGAAAATGGCTGGTCTGGCGTAACACCTGGAGTAGCTCCACTGGTCGCGCCACTTTGCTCGTTCGCAGCGCTGGTGTTCGCTGCGATTAGGGGCAACACAGCGGCTATCATCGCGCCGATTAATAAATTCTTTTGCATGGTAAATCTCCTGATTAAAAATTGCCGATACAATTTAAATTGACGGCTGTCGAAATAGATCCAACTTAACTTCTTACAGCAACAATACTTCAGCCGATTCTGGAACCGAGACATGCAGGCCGTCTGCGTATTCGGTATGCGAGTCAAAGAATGCGCAAAATACCGGCTCACCACTATCATTCTTAGCCGCAGTCTTGGTAGCGACGGTGGCAATAACGGTTACTCCGTCCATTATTTGTACATTGACATTCGGTTGCTTGCTGCACACCGCAACCGATTTAACGGAGACTATCAATGGCATCAGATACCAGGGTGTCGTTTTTTTAATGGCAACGTTAGCTTCGCCGATTACTTGCTTCATCAGTCCTATGGTCCATTCATTTTCAGGTACCCCGGGCAGGATAACGATCGCTGCCGAGAGATCGCCCTTTTTTTTATTCACAGAATAATTGCCTTTTTCGGCTGCAATCTGGTCGTCAACCGGGACCATAAAAATACTGCCTTCACGCATTTTAATTGCTATGGATTTTTCGTCACTTTCAAGCCAGATGCGTATGTCATCCATGCGCACATCCGCTTTTGTTGGCATCAAATGCACGCCAAGCGCAACATGACCATTTGAGGCTTGTTGCAATTTTTTTGCCATTTCATACGAATCTTTATATGGCACCAAACGTTCGCGTACCGCCTTGATTTCGACAGCTTGTGGTGGTGTATCGGCTTCCTGGGCGTTAGCGTGACTGACAGGGAAAAGTAATGCGAGAGACAATGTTAAAAAATGAGATAGGCGCATAGTTTTAGTTAGCGGTAGAAGTGTGTGAGAAGTGTGCGGAATAAGGTTGGCGATTAAATTCAAACAAAAATGTAGCGTCAATTCTAACTAGGTTTGAGATTGATTCCACATCTTCTGTCGCACATGAGACATGATTCCATCAAATTAATAGTTGAATTAGCAAATAACTATGCGACTGCCAGAGTCACTTTTTTACCGGCACGCGTAGTCAACGAAATCAACATATCCAAGCTGAATTTTTCATATTTCCCTCGCACCAGATCTGAAACGCGTGACTGACTGATTCCAAGCATTGAGGCGGCTTCTGTTTGAGTCCATCCGTTCTGGATGATCGCCTCCCGAAGCTTCGCCATCAATTCTGCTCGCATTGAAAGTAAGGCGGATTCTTCCGGAGAAAATCCCAAGTCGGCAAAAACATTGCCGCTTGATTTGCTTATTTTTTCTTTCATGGTCTACTCCCCTATTTGCTTGTATCGACGGATTGCGAGATCAATATCTTCTCGTCTTGTTTTTTGTGTTTTCTTTTGAAAGGCATGCAGTACATAAACTGTCTCACTGCGCTTGGCTACATACATGATCCGCCATTCACCCATAACATGCAGACGAATTTCATAGACGCCCGGGCCAACGTTTAACATCGGCTTAAAATCGGATGGCATAAATCCACGCTGAACTGCGTCGAGTTCAAATCCGCCCAACCTTCTTGCTTCTGCTGGAAATTTTTTCAGGTCATCAAGGCTGGAACCAATGAAGCGTAGATTTTTCATGAAATGGATTATATATGTATTTATATATTTTATCCAAGTATTTATATATCAACATGACTGGCAAGTGGAATTAATTCAGCAGATTGGAAGATGCATTGAGGCAGCCCTAATGAGTGCCGAATTACCTGTATGACTTGTTATTTCAAAATATGCTTTTACTTGTTAGTCGTTCCCTGATCTGCCAGATAGAGTTGCAGAAACTGCTCATTCGTAATGCGACCACATTCTTAAAATACGCACTGTTTTCTCGTTTCGAAAAACCTCATAGACCAAACGATGGTGGATGTTGATGCGCCTTGAATATGCGTCTTTCAAGTCACCAACTAATTTTTCATAGGGCGGGGGATTTTGGAATGGATCTATTTCCAAAATATTCAGTAGTGTCTGGGCCTTGCCTCTGAGACCAGCAGCAGATAATTTTTTAGCGTCTTTTAAAGCATATTTGGAATAGGCTAAATTCCAGATCACCATTTAAGTATCCTTTTGCTTTTACTTAATGGCTCAGCCATAGCGTCTTTAATAGACTCACGCATACCGGGAATAGCCAATAGATAGAGCGTTTCCTGAATAGCGCTCCAATCCTCAGCAGAAATCAATACGGCCGAAGTACGTTTTCCCACAATCGTCACAGGCTCATGTGACTCCGTCGCCTGATCAATCAAACGATAAAGACTGGCGCGGGCCTCACTTGCGGTTATTGTATCCATGCGAAACCTCCTCTTTTTGAATGGTACGTAAAAGCGTACGAAATGTCAATATCAAGAAGCGCGTGACGAATGTGAATTTATCTTATCTAAACAACCTTGTGCATCCAGCCATGCTGATCCGGGCCGGTACCGTGCTGGATCGCCAACAACGCGTCGCGCAGCGCCATGGCGACCGGGCCGTTTTGGTTGTGGTTGATCTCCGTGCTGAATCCACGCGCTTTGATCTGTCCAACCGGTGTGATGACGGCAGCGGTACCGCAGGCAAAGACTTCCGTGATGCGACCGGCGCTGAGGTCGTCGCGTAATTGCTGGACGGTGATTCTGCGTTCAGCCGATTCAAAGCCCAGATCTTTGGCCAACTCCAACAGACTGGCGCGGGTTATACCGGGCAACAACGTGCCGGTCAGTTCCGGTGTGACCAGGCAGATTTTGTCATTTTCTCGATAGACAAAAAACAGATTCATGCCGCCCATTTCTTCAATGACCTCGTGCCTGGTTGCGTCCAGCCAGATCACCTGATCGCACCCCATGTCACGCGCCTGAGCCTGAGCCAGCAGGCTTGCGGCATAGTTGCCGGCACACTTGGCCTCGCCGGTTCCGCCAGGTGCGGCACGCACGAAATCTTCGCAAAGCCAGACCGCTACCGGCTTGACTCCGTTCGGAAAATAATCACCGGCCGGTGAGCCGAATAAAAGAAACGAGTAGGTGCTGGAAGGTCGCACGCCCAGATACGGGTCGGTGGCGAACATCAGCGGGCGCATATAGAGACTCTCGCCTATCGCTTTGGGCACCCATGCGCGGTCGATACCGATCAGGGCGTCGGCGGCCTGTATGAATAATTCAGGGGGAATCGCCGGCATGGCCAAGCGCTCTGCACTTCTGTTAAAGCGCGCGGCGTTGGCTTCGGGGCGAAACGTTTTAATTGAGCCATCCGGTTGGGCGTACGCCTTGAATCCTTCAAAAATCGCCTGACCGTAGTGCAATGCCGATGTTGCCGGGTCCAGGCTTAAAGGACCATAGGCCCGCACTTCGCCCTGCTGCCATGCACCGTCGCGGTAAGAAATCACCGCCATATGGTCAGTAAACACGGCGCCGAATGCAGGCTTTTTCATGCGCGCAATTCGCTCGGCTTCAGTAAGGGCAGAGGTCGATGGGGTAATCTTGATGGCTGGGCTATTGGTAGTCATGGCGGGTTCCGAAATCAGGTTTCATGTTGTGCGTGGAACTTGGAATTTTAGCTTACATTCTCATTGCGAGGATACCTGGGTGTCTTTTCGCAATCAGTCCTTAAAGTCAGCAGGTCGCTTACCCATGTTGGCCATCATGGCTTCCTGCAGATCGGCGGACATCAGCATTGCAGCATTCCAGGTGGCGATGTATTTCAATCCGTCGGCCACCGAGTGGTCACGCGCATAACTGATCATCTCTTTGGTGCCACGAATCGCAAGCGGCGATTTTGCTGCGATGGTGGCGGCAATCCCCAGCACGCCTTCACGCAATGCTTCGCGAGATTCAAATACGCGATTAACCAGACGAATTTCGCGCGCTTCGACAGCGTCTACCTTGCGCGCGGTATAGGCTAATTCACGCGCCATGCCTTCGCCGATGAGCTTGGGCAGCCGCTGCAGCGTCCCTACATCTGCCGTCATGCCGATGTCGATTTCCTTGATCGTAAAATAAGCGTCACTTGAGCAATAACGCATGTCGGCGCAGGTGATCAGATCAATACCGCCACCGACACAGGCGCCGTGCACAGCAGCCAACACCGGTTTGCGACAGCGCTCCAGACTGCTTAACGTGTCCTGTAAATCCAGAATGATGCTGCGCAGCGTTTCGCGCTTGCGGCCATCGCAGTCATTCTGAATTTGCGCACCCAGCCCCATCATCATTTGCAGGTCTATACCAGAGGTAAAGGTCTTTCCCTCCGCGTCGAGTATGGCTACGCGCGCCTCTGGAGTGGCATCCACCCAGTCGAACGCCTTGCGTATTTCCTGCCACATATCCATGTTCATCGCGTTGGCTTTGTCAGGACGATTCAGGCTAATGATGGCGATGTGATTTTCAAGGCTGACGGATAAAGTTTTATAAGTCATTGAAAACCTTTCAGTAATTAAAATTATGTGTTGCCGTGCCCCAATTAAGGCGCTTTAACGAATTGCTCACGAAACCGTAGGTAATCGTCTGCGGCCTCTTTCGGGTGCTCGATCATCGGTGCATGACCGACACCAGGCATAACGATAGATTCGGCGTCAGGCAGCAGCGCCTTCAGTATCGGCACTGCACCCGCTGATAAAACACGATCATCAGCACCCCAGACTATCAGGGTCGGCGTTGGCAGACCACGGATCGCGTCGTTGACTGAATCCGCTGATATCTGCTTAAAAACCTGACGCTCGAGCGCCTGGTTGGCGATGCGTTCGCGGGCCAGAACATCCATGACCGGACTGGGCAGATACGGCGGGTCGCTCATCGCGAACTGCATCAGAGCCGGGAAGTCGCTTTCCTTCGTGATCAGCAAGGGATTGCGTTCGCCTGCCGTAATTATTCTGTTGAGTTCGCTTGGCGGTACGTCGGCAATGCCCGCAGGATCGATTAGCCACAAGCTGCTTACCTCTTGCGGATACTGCGCCGCATAACTAAGTGCAACGCCGCCACCCATCGAATTGCCGCCCAGCGCTACGTTGGTCAAACCTAGTGCGCGAACGAACTCGTGCATGCGTGTCGCCTGTGCAGCATAGCGGTAGTCGGCGTCGGGCAGATGCGACGATTCGCCGAAACCAACCAGATCGGGAATGATCACGCGGTAGTGCGCAGTGAGCATGCGTGCGACGCGGGTAAAATTATCCTTGTCCGCGCCAAATCCGTGCAACAGCACCAGCGACTCGCCTGTGCCGCCTTCCAGGTAGACGATATGGAAGCCGTCCGGCACCACGACCTCCTTGCGAACCAGGTCAGAGCGCCAGCGTTCTACTGCCAGCGCGGAGTGAGTCATGGGCGGCCCCAACGTGTCACATCCCGCCAGCGCGGTTGTGAGACAGCAGATGAAAACGGTCGCAAGTGTGTTCAATCGCATTTGAGTCCTTACACAGTTGAAAATGCCGTCAAGTTCCAGCGCGCCTACGAATCCAATCCAGGATGTTGATTGGCAAGCTTGCCGGTAAAATCGGCAATCCCCTTAGCCATCGAGACAAATTCGCTCGGCATCATGATGATGGTAGTCGTATTCTGTTCGGCACCGACTTCCGTAATCATCTGCATGCGACGCAGTTCCAGCCCTGCCGGATTTTCCATAATCAGTTTTGCCGCATCGCGCAGTTTCAGCGCGGCTTCCAGTTCCGCTTCAGCCTTGATAATACGCGCGCGCTTTTCGCGCAACGCTTCGGCTTCCTGTGCCATGGCGCGCTGCATGGATTCCGGGATTTCCACATTGCGCATTTCAACGCGGGTCACCTTGACACCCCAGGGTTCGGTCGCAGAATCGATGGTCTGACGCATGTCCGCGCCGAGTCGTTCCTGCTCCTTCAGCACGTCATCCAGAGTATGACGACCGATAATATTGCGCATGGAGGTCAGCGCAACCTGTATCACCGACTTATCGACATCGCGCACTTCAATCACCGACTTGATCGGATCAGTGACGGCGTACCAGATTACCACCGTAACTTTGACCGGCACATTGTCTTTGGTGATGGTTTCCTGCTGATCTACCGAAGTGGTGATGGTGCGGATATCGATGGTCTTCTGCCATTCAATAAACGGGATGATCCAGTACAGGCCGGGGCCGCGCACGCCCTGCAATTTACCCAGCCGGAAGACCACGGCACGCTGGTATTGATTGGCTATTCTGAATCCGGTCAACGCGATGACGAATAGGACTACGCAAAGCAGTGTCAAAAGTTCGCTCATTTTATTTCCTCTATTTATTTCATTTATTTATTTCATCTATTTATTTCATCTAAGTTTTTTACCAACGTCACAAAATCTATTCAACAATTTTGGCAGCATCACCACTGACTTTAACCGCTGCCGGTTTGGGCGGAGGAAACACCGCCCCGCCTTCATAGGAAAAATATAGCCGGTGTTGACTCAACGCCAGCAATACATGGTGCGTGCGCAAAAAATCGACGCCCAACAACATATCCGGCTCAGCGTCCAGCACCTCGCTCGTCGCCATATTGTGCTCATCCGCTCTTGCCGCTCCCCACAGATCCGACATTCTGATGGACGGATTTTTGACAGTTTCATCTCCTATCGAAAAACTGTCGAACTTGACTAGCCAGGTGTCGATTTTGTGCGAGCCGATACCCACGACGGAGCCTATCTTTGTCACGTTGGGAGATTCCGGCGTGATGCCCAGTCGTGCTGCAAACGCCTTGTTGAGGAGAGAGTATTTCGCACCACTGTCTATAATTGCGCGCAATTTCTGGCCGTTGATTTCAACCGTCACAACCTGGCGTCGATCTTTGGATGACATCTCGGTCAGAGCGACGTCCAGGGCATCTTTGTTCCAGTACGCCAGAAAGGTATTGCTGCAATTTTCTGCTTCAAAAAATTTGATGGTACGGTCGGCCGAATTGAACTCCAGATCTGCATTCAGCATGATATTGGTGCCGACTATCACTTTATAGGGAGAGAATGAATCCATCGCGACCGATAATCGCTTATTGGGCCTGCCATGAAATTTACCCAGGGCGATATCATCAACCACGGTTTCATAAGTCATCGACTCTCCGCTCACACCCACCTGCGTAACGGGCGAGTGATACAAAGTCAATCCGAAATAGTCCACGCCTTGGCTGGTCAATGTGGTTAGCACAGCGCCGGTGTCTATCATCATCGGCGCGGTCTTGCCATTGATACTGCCCTGAACCACAAACCAGCCGTGCGTCGTTTCCACCGGCAAGGTCGCAAGGTTGATGTAGTGGCAGCGCGGCGCGGCGGAGTCGGCGTGGGCCGGTTGCGCAATGAGTGCGAATGCGGCTGCGCAGAAGCATCCGAAGCTGGTGTACAAGGTAAAAATTGTGCTGAGTTTTTTCATCTGAAATGATGGATTGGGTTGGGTTGGGTTGGCCTTCTATGGATTGACTTCGCTGTGCGCAAGAATAAAGGATAGTCACGCGCTTAGCTATGCCCTATTTAGGGTATTTGTGGTTTTAAGGCTGCAAATTTATGCTATCCAAAAGCGGACATTGAGATGAGATAACTGGATTCAATTTGACATTTCACTGTCAGATTCAAAGGAATATAATCAACACCGAACCAACCGATATGCTTGCATCCGATCGGCTGAGAGTTCAATTTAATGGGAGGTTTTCCATGAAAATTCCAGACGGTCTGAAAATGCCCCTGATCGTGTTTTCGCTGGAGTCAGCGTTAATCATCGGGTTCGCATTGATTTTTACATTTATCTTGAAAATAGCTTAACTTTATTTGACGTTGCCGATTTTGCATTGGTGCGTTAGTTCAGGTCGAGATAAATTCAATATGGAAATCGATCGCACTTGCCAGAGTGCGAGCGGCTGTTTTTGTCACTATCACCACAAGGTCTATGCCCTAAACAGGGCATTTTGACGTCGCTCACTATCCCCGGTAAAAATACAGCGCTAAACTACACGCTATTTTAATTTCATGAAAACCTTATGACTGCAATCTCCAAAACGATATTCAAGGCCTATGACATTCGTGGCATCGTTGGTAAAACCCTCAACACCCATGTCGCGCATCAGCTGGGACTCGCTTTTGCCAGCGCCGTTCTGGCCAAAGGTGAACATACCGTTGTGATTGGTCGTGATGGCCGTCTGTCCGGACCGGAGTTAAGCTCTGCACTGGCACAAGGTCTGCAGGCGGCAGGCGTGAATGTGATTGATCTGGGTGTGGTCGCGACGCCGATGGTGTATTTCGCCACCCACGTATTAAATGCACAATCCGGCATCATGGTGACGGGCAGTCATAACCCGCCGGATTACAACGGATTCAAAATGGTATTGGCCGGTGAAGCGATTTATGGCGATACCATTCTTGCGCTTTATCACACTATCGAAGCACAACAATTTGCCCGCGGTGCGGGAAGCTATCAGAAGCATGATATTCGTGCGGCCTATCTGGAACGCATTATTTCCGACATTAAATTGGCGCGTCCGATGAACATTGCGGTTGATTGCGGCAATGGCGTAGCCGGTGCATTTGCCGGTGATTTATATCGCGGCTTGGGATGTGCAGTGGACGAATTATTTTGTGAAGTAGACGGTACCTTCCCTAATCACCATCCCGACCCGGCGCACCCGGAAAATCTGCAGGACTTGATTACCCGCGTTAAAAATAGTGATGCCGAATTAGGCTTGGCTTTCGACGGTGATGGCGACCGGTTGGGTGTGGTGACCAAAGACGGACAGATTATTTATCCGGACCGGCAATTGATGTTATTTGCAGAAGATGTACTCACCCGTCATCCGGGTGCACAGATTTTGTACGACGTGAAATGCACGCGCCACATCGCCAGCTGGGTTAAGGCGCGCGGCGGTCATCCGACCATGTGGAAAACCGGACACTCGCTGGTAAAAGCAAAAATGCGCGAAACCGGCGCACCGCTCGGTGGTGAAATGAGCGGACATATTTTCTTTAAAGATCGCTGGTATGGGTTTGACGACGGCCTGTATGCCGGTGCGCGTTTGCTGGAATTGATGTCGCGCGTGGCAAACCCATCCGAAGTGTTAAATGCTTTACCACAATCGAGCTCCACGCCGGAGTTGCAATTGACACTGAACGAAGGTGAGAACTTTAGCCTGATCGCCAAAATGCAGGAAGCCAATCAGGTGAATATGCATTTTGCAGATGCGGATCAAATTATCAGCATCGACGGTTTGCGTGTCGAATATGCGGACGGATTTGGGTTGGCACGTTCTTCGAACACGACGCCGGTCATCGTCATGCGATTCGAAGCGGAATCATCGGCGGCGCTGGCGAAAATTCAGGCTGCATTCAAGCGCGCCATATTGGCTGTGAAGCCTGACGCGCAACTGCCGTTCTGATTTTAATGCGACCATGATGAAAGTATTGCTGATACGCGTTTCTTCGATGGGAGATGTGCTGCACAATATGCCGATAGTGGCGGATATTTTGCGGCATTTCCCGGATGCGGAAATTGACTGGGTGGTCGAAGAGAATTTTGTCGATCTGGTGAAATTGAATCCGCACGTGCGCAAGGTGATTCCCTTTGCCTTGCGCCGCTGGCGTAAAAAATTGTTCTCTGCGCCGGTGCGTGCAGAAATGGCGGCATTCAAAAAATTGCTGCAGGCGGAAACTTATGATGTGATATTGGATACCCAGGGCTTGCTCAAAACCGGTGTGATCATGGGACTGGCGCACGGAGGCGCCAAAGTAGGTTTGGCGAACGGCACCGAAGGCTCCGGTTATGAAGCTGCTTCGCGCATCTTTCACAGTTTGAGCGTTCCTGTCGTGCCACGCACGCACGCCGTGTTGCGCGGTCGCGTGGTTGCAGCACGTGCTCTGAATTACAGCGACGACATCGAACAGACTCCACCAGATTTTGGTTTGACTGCGCCGCCGGACGAGAAACCCGACTGGCTACCGGTAGGTGACTATGCCGTATTCTTTCATGGCACAGCCGGTGTTGAAAAAAAATGGCCGGCGCATGACTGGATCACCTTGGGCAAATATCTGCGGCGGCGCGATCTGCCTGTATTGCTGGCGTGGGGCAACAGCACTGAGCAAATCGAAGCGGAACAACTTGCTGCGCATATTTCCGGCGCGACCGTTCTGCCGAAACTGAGCATGGCCCAGGCGATCACTTTGGCGCAGCGCGCTACATTGGTGGTGGGAGTCGATACCGGCTTAACGCATATCGCAGCGGCATCCGGGCGCCCTACCGTTGAAATTTATTCGGCTTCGCCGCGCTGGAAGACGGAAGGGAACTGGTCGGAGAAAATTATCAATCTGGGTGATCAGGGTGCGCCACCCACGGTGGTTGCCGTGATTGCAGCGGTTGATCAATTACTCAAATAAAAAAACGGACCTGAGTCCGTTTTTTTATATTGTAGGCTGCGCTACGCTTCGTAGGTTGGGCTACGCTTCACCAGCCCAACACTCCACGCAAAAACATACAAACACCAACAATTATTTACGCTTGAACGTTGGGCTGATAAAACGTAGCCCAACCTACAAAACCGTCAAACCAAGCTATAAACTATTGAGGCGGAGTATGTTTGGTCTGTATCAATTGCAACGGCTCATTCGTCACTTCAACCGGCGCTTTGCGTACACGTGGCGCTCTTGCTTCAACTACCGGCGTTGCATACGTTTGTGCATGTTGCAGTTTAGCAGGATCGGTTGCAGCCAATGTCAGCCCAGCTGATTTCAACATATCCTGCAAGTCTTCTACCTTGGCACCAACGTTTGCAGTTGCAGTTACGGCAGCGTGCGACACTACCTCAACTGGAGCAACCGGAACTGCCGGCGTCGCTTCGGCGACTGATTCAAACTTAAGCTCAACCTGCTTAGGCACTACTGCTTCAGCCTGAACTACCGCAGCAGCTTCAACAGGAGCTTCCACATGGGCTTCCACTTGCGCCACAGCAGGCGATTCAACATGATGTTGCGCTACCGGCTGAACAATACTTTCGGTTGCGATCACGACATCAGACGCTTCAGTCACTACTACCGGTGCAACTGGCGCTGTTGGCGCAGCGACGATTTCAATCGCACCTGCTTCAACATTGGCGACAACTGCTTGTGGTTCTGCAGCTGCTACCGGCGCCACTGGTGCTTGCGCAACAACTGGCGATACGTCAACTGGAGAGGCATGAACCGCAGACGCAACTTCATGTCCCACTTCGTGCACCGCTTCTGTCGTGTGATGCTGTTCAGCGTGGGCAATATCAGCTACCGGAATAAAATCTTCCGAGCTGTCACGTGGTGCCTGATCGGTAGCACCATTTTCGCCAGGTTCACGATCACGACGATTACGATTGCGACCACCGCGACGACGACGACGGCGTGGCTCATCGCCACCGGTCTCGTTGTCGCCCTTGGCTGTCTGATCCAACTTGTTGTCCAGATTCGCGTCGACATCGGTGTCTTCATCCGATTCCGGCAACAGGTTAGCTTGCGCTGCAACCGGGGCTGCATTTAATGCATCATTGGCACCCGGATTTGCTGCTCTTTTTGCCGCACGTTCTTCACGCTCACGCTGCTGACGTTCACGGCGCGCTTCCTGAGATTCACGTTCCGGACGCGGTGGGCGTGGTGCTTTTGCCGGACGCGCATTCACATCGGCGCCTGCAGTTTCAACCACGACTGGTTTGACCTGCTTGGCAACCGGTGCTGCAGTAACGGCTTTTTCTTCCGCGTCACGATTGCTGCCGCGGTTATTACCACCGGTACTACCGCTACCGCTACCGCCACTGCGATTGCGGTTGCGGTTATTGCGATTGTTACGATCTGCATTCCCGCGTTGACCACGATCGGTTTTGCTGGCCACTTCAACCGGTGCAACAACGACTTCTTCAGCCGTACTGGATGAGCCAGAGAGCCAGCCGAAAAGTTTGCCAAAGAAACCAACCGATTTGGCGGCAGCCACAGGAGCTGCCGGTGCAACTGGCGCGACCGGATGACGTTCAACGATAGGCGCAGTGTCCGGCGTAATGCTTTTAACCATCGCCTCCTGACGCGGTTTGACATCTTCCTTATTGCCTTTGCTGTAACCGATATCGGTATCAACCTGCTCAGCCATAGCGTAGCTGGCATGGGTTTCTTCCAGACGCGGATCGTCCGACTTCAGTCGGTCGAGTTTGTAATGCGGGGTTTCCAGATGCTTGTTCGGAATCAGGATAGCCGTCACACGGTGACGGGTTTCAATTTTGAGAATCTCACCACGTTTTTCATTTAACAGGAATGCCGCGACATCGACCGGCACCTGTACATGAATCGCAGCCGAATTTTCTTTCATCGCTTCTTCCTGAATAATGCGCAGTACTTGCAGCGCAGATGATTCAGTATCGCGAATATGACCGGTACCGTTACAACGTGGGCAAGTCACATGGCTGCCTTCCGACAACGACGGACGCAGACGTTGACGGGACAACTCCATCAAACCGAAGCGGGAGATTTTGCCCATTTGTACGCGAGCGCGGTCGTAGCGCAATGCGTCTTTTAAGCGTGTTTCCACTTCGCGTTGATTTTTGGCGTTTTCCATGTCGATAAAATCGATCACGATCAAACCGCCCAAATCGCGCAAGCGCAGTTGGCGCGCTACTTCTTCAGCCGCTTCGCAGTTGGTATTGAAAGCAGTTGCTTCAATGTCGGAACCGCGGGTGGCACGTGCCGAGTTGACGTCGACCGACACCAGTGCTTCGGTATGATCGATAACGATCGCGCCGCCGGATGGCAATGGCACGGTACGGGAATAGGCAGTTTCGATCTGGTGCTCGATCTGGAAACGCGAAAACAGCGGTACATCGTCGCTGTAGCGTTTTACGCGATGCACCATATCGGGCATGACGTGGCTCATAAACTGCTGAGCCTGCTCATAAATATCGTCGGTATCGATTAAGATTTCACCGATATCAGGTTGGAAATAATCGCGGATCGCGCGGATGACTAAAGAGGATTCCTGGTAGATCAGGAAGGCGCCGGAAGCAGACTTGTTGGCGCCTTCAATCGCACGCCACAGTTGCATCAGATAATTTAAATCCCATTGCAGCTCGTCGACATTGCGACCGATACCGGCAGTTCTGGCGATGACGGACATACCGTTAGGTAAATCCAGCTTGTCCATGGTGTCGCGCAATTCCTGGCGGTCTTCGCCTTCAACACGGCGAGAAACTCCACCACCGCGTGGGTTGTTTGGCATCAAAACCAAATAACGACCGGCCAGAGATACAAAAGAAGTCAGTGCCGCGCCTTTGTTGCCGCGTTCTTCTTTTTCGACCTGGACCATAATTTCCTGGCCTTCGCGCAGCGCTTCCTTGACAGAAGCCGTACGTGGATCGACGCCTTCTTTAAAGTAAGTACGGGCGACTTCTTTGAACGGCAAGAAGCCGTGACGGTCTTCACCGTAGTTAACAAAGCAGGCTTCCAGGGAAGGTTCGATGCGGGTGATAACGCCTTTATAGATATTGGACTTGCGTAATTCACGGCCAGCGGTTTCGATATCGATATCGATGAGTTTTTGCCCATCAACAATTGCCACACGCAGTTCTTCTTGCTGCGTGGCGTTAAATAACATACGTTTCATTTTTTTACTCCATGACCTAACGGTCACATCTAAAGCGCAGACGCATAATCAATGCGGGGATCGCGCCATTTTTACATGGGATGTGCGTAGCGGTGGAGTAGTTGGGATGGAAAGAATTTGCGACACTGGCGATGCGCATGAAGCGTCATGCCATGGGCATGAAGTGAGGGGTACCGAGTGCACATGTCTCTGGCTTACTTAGATATTGAACTTGAAATTCAAAAATATCCGGAAGCGGCGAACCTAAATTAACAGATCTGACAGAGTTAATAAAATCGGCTACGCCACCAGGCAATGCGCAACTTAACAAGCGTGTCACTATATATTCGGGCCTAAGGCGCTGATGATGTTTGCATGATTCCGCATCATCTTACGAATATCACGCCAGCCTCAGATTCACTTACTTATTTATGGTGTCGAATCTGACACTTGCGCTGCACAGCTTATAAAAATCGATAACACAACAATTCATCAACTGGACAGCATACCCAACGTGAGTAACTGCTGCCCGGTAAAAAATTCTTAAAATCAAAACTACGACAACCTAAATCTCGGCAACTGAACAAACTTAATGCCCTGAGAGGGTACGCACACTTCTTTTCAGTCAATTTTGCAAATAGGCGAGGCTGACTGACGCGCCTCTGTGTAGAATGTGTTCTTTTCCCACACTAGCAACTATTAATCTTAAACAAGATTCAATTGCGCGACAATTATATATTCAAAATGAAGGACTTAGCGAAAATTAATAGTAAGTCGCATGAAAAGAAAAGTTCCAATCAGGAACCTATCTCTTCGCCAACTGTTGCTCAAGTGCAAATGTTAACTATTTCAGAAGAAGAAGCAGGGCAAAGAATAGACAATTTTTTATTACGCATCTGCAAGGGCGTACCTAAAAGTCATGTGTATCAAATCTTGCGTTCCGGGCAAGTCCGGGTCAATAAAGGACGCATTGACCAGCTTTACCGCCTGCAACTTGGCGATGTAGTTCGTGTACCGCCGGTGCGCATGTCGGAAGCAAAACCGAATGCCGCGCCGAAATCCGAATTCGCAATATTGTTCGAAGATGCGCATTTATTAATTATCGATAAGCCTAGTGGTGTTGCAGTACATGGCGGTTCCGGGATTTCTTATGGCGTGATCGAACAATTGCGTGCCGCCAGACCAGATGCCAAATTTTTAGAATTGGTGCATCGGCTGGATCGTGAGACTTCCGGGATTTTGATGTTGGCAAAAAAACGTTCGGCGTTAACCAACTTGCATGAGCAGATGCGCGACGGACTGACCGACAAACGTTACCTTACTTTAATTCAGGGCGACTGGAAAAATCAGCGCCAACATATAAAATTAGCTTTGCATAAATACACGGCAGCCGATGGTGAACGCAGAGTGCGGGTGCAGTCTGACGGATTGGCCAGCCATACCGTGTTCAGTCTGGTTCGGCGCTATGGTGAATTCACATTATTGGAAGCTGAATTAAAAACCGGCCGTACGCATCAAATCCGGGTCCATTTATCGGCCAGCGGATTTGCCATGGCAGGCGACGACAAATACGGCGACTTTGCGTTGAATCGCCGCCTGCAAAAAGCCGAAGGCAATCGCATAGCACTGAAGAGAATGTTTTTGCACGCGCACCAAATTACGTTTACCCACCCCGATACCGGCAAAGAGATGACGATCAACGCCGCCCTGCCATCGGAATGCGAACAATTTTTGCGCAGCCTGTCAGATTAGATAAGTAAGCCAGGCAGATTAGAAAACCAAGCCTGGCAGATAAAAATTTTCGATTTCAGGGAAGTTTTAGAATATGGCAAAAAGAAAATACGACTTTATCGTCTTCGATTGGGATGGCACGCTAATGGATAGCACGGCCACCATTATCAAGTGTATTCAGGCCGCAGCGCAGGATTTGGGGCTGCCGGTGCCCACGGATAAAAGCGCCTCCTACGTCATCGGCCTGGGTATGAACGAAGCGATGAAAGTAGCGATGCCGGATGTCGATCCGGCCATGTATCCCAAGGTGATAGAACGCTACCGCCAGCATTTTTACAAACTGGACGATGAACTCGTGCTGTTCGACGGTGTGCGCGAGATGTTGGCCGATCTGTCTGGGCAAGGTTATTTTTTAGCGGTCGCCACCGGAAAAAGTCGTGTCGGATTGAATCGTGATTTAGACGTCAGCAAACTATTGACGGTATTTGATGCAACGCGCTGTGCCGATGAAACCTTTTCCAAACCGCATCCGGCGATGCTGGTTGAATTGACCCGCGAACTCGGGCAGGACATGCATCGCACGGTGATGATAGGCGATACCACCCACGATTTGCTGATGGCAGGAAATGCCGGCGCGGACGCCATTGCCGTCAACTACGGTGCGCATGAAAGCCGTGCCTTGCAAGAATTAAATCCCGTTTATATTGCCAACAGTGTCGCCCGGCTACATCAGTGGCTGAATGAAAATGCCTAGAGGATTACTGGAACAACATGGATGAAATTTGGGTTTGCGCATCGGAAGATGTCATCGAAGGCGGCAAAGGAATACGGTTTCCGGTCACTGCCGGCGATGAGGACATGACAGGTTTTGTGATTCGCTATGGCGGCGTGGTGCACGGCTATTTGAATCGCTGCGCGCATGTTCCTATCGAACTCGACTGGAGCCCCGGAGAATTTTTTGAAGGCAGCGGCCTGTATCTGATGTGCTCAACTCACGGCGCGATTTATGAACCTGACACAGGACATTGCAGCGGCGGCCCTTGTCGCGGTGGCAGATTGCGGCCAATAGCGGTCATTGAAAAAGAAAACAAAATATTTTGGTGTACCGATAATTACGTCAAACCGGTGCGCGCATAATCAAAAAATACCGCTTGGTCGCCAATACAGTCTTCATAGATTTTTTAAAAAACAGGAGTGTGCCAGATAGTTTTTATTGTCTTGAATGGCGCAGGTGAAGTGGGCTATATTGACCTCCTAGTCAGACAACAAGAAGGGGGAAATTATTGCATACAGCTCCTTATTTTTTACATAATTAAATCTGTTATCTGGTCGTCGTAGTTAGCGTTCCCTGAATTTTTTACGAAGCAGAAGGTGTTGTGCCAGTACCCAGTTTCAGATGCTCTTTGGTTTTTAGAACTATTGAAGGTTGCCTGTTTTAGTTAATACAGGATTGAGGTATCTAAGATTCCTCGCCGTGTTGCCCGCGTCGTGTTGCGGGCACAATTGTTGAACGAATGAAGGACAAAAAACGGTGGTGCAATGCCACCGTTTTTTTATTGCGCTGCCGATTAAATTTCTGCCATCAACTGCTGCGCCAACTGGTCAAAATCCTGACGCGCAATGCCTGGCAGTTGTGTAATGGGTGTGTTGGCCAGCTGCGGAAAATTACGCGAGATCGAACGCAAATAGGCGGGATCGTAATGCGTTTCCAACAATTCGTGCACCAACCCTGCCAGCGCATGTTGATTGACCAAATCCTGCCAGTGGCGAATTTTTTCTTTGCCGTGTAATGCAGTCAGATAGTGCAGACGCTTGATGAGTTCATCCGGCCGACTAACAAAATACGCGTAATCCTGCATCAATAACGCAACCCGCAAATGGGTCGACGTTTGCAGGTTGACGCAGTCTGCGGCACGCATGCAATCAATTAATTCTGCAGGAACGCGACAATTTCCCACTTTCTTGCTCTCTGATTCCACATACACGATATTAGACGCATCAAAAAATCGCAAGGTATTCCAGATCGCACTTTCAAACGCTTTTTGCGATGGCTGCGGTTCACTCGGCAAATCGCCCAACACCGAACCACGATGCGAAGCCAACTGCTCCAGGTCCAGAACTTGCGCCCCGCTTTGCTGCAGGGCCTGTAATAAACGGCTTTTACCGCTGCCGGTTGTGCCGCAAATCACGCGGTATCGAAATCGTTGCACCAGTGCGGGTAGTTCGTCATTGATGTGATGACGATAAGCCTGATAACCACCATCCAGTTGCACAACCGGCCAGCCGATTTTGGCGAGAACTAATGCCATCGCACCGCTGCGGTTCCCGCCGCGCCAGCAATAAATCAGCGGTTTCCATTCGCGCGGATGCTGCAGGAATTGTTTTTCGATATGCAGTGCGATATTTTTTGCAACCAGCGCCGCACCGACCTTTTTCGCTTCAAACGGACTCACCTGTTTATACATCGTTCCGATCCGGATTCGCTCTTCATCATCCAATACCGGACAGTTGATTGCACCGGGAATATGGTCCAGCGCGAATTCGGCAGGGCTGCGCACGTCGATGATCTGATCGAATTGATCGAGTTGCTGAACGAGTTCAGAAAAAGGTAATAGCGCGGGATATTTCATTTTTTGATGAAGACCAGATCCCAGACGCCATGTCCGAGTTTTAATCCGCGGTTTTCAAATTTGGTCACCGGACGATATGCCGGTCGCGGCGCGTAACCTTCTGCGCTATTTTGCAGTGCGGCTTCAGCGCCCAGCACTTCCAACATCTGTACGGCATATTCTTCCCAGTCGGTTGCGCAATGCAAATAGCCGCCGGGCATCAGTCGCGAGGTAATTAGCTGCACCATCGGCGCCTGTATTAAACGGCGTTTGTTATGCCGCGCCTTGTGCCATGGGTCCGGAAAAAATACATGGACGCCGGCCAGTGAATTAGGGGCGATCATATGCGTCAGTACTTCAAACGCGTCGTGCTGAATAATGCGCTGATTGGTTAAATTCTTTTCGCCGATTAATTTCAGCAGACTGCCGACACCCGGTGTATGCACTTCAACGCCGACGAAATTTTTGTCAGGCATGCTGGCAGAGATGGTGGCGCTGGTTTCGCCCATGCCGAATCCGATTTCAAATATGGTCGGTGCTGCGCGACCAAAAATTTCTGCCACAGCTAGCGGTGATTTCTGATAGGGCACGCAAAACTGCGGGCCCAACATTTCCAGCGCTTTCGCCTGGCCGCTTGAAACACGACCGGCGCGTGTGACGAAACTGCGGATACGATGTTCGCTGGGATCGTAGAACATGGGTTTATTGATTGACTCTGCTAGTTCATTAGGCTGCGCGTGCAAGTCCGGCTCGTTTTTTTTAATTGACATACTTAGACTTTGTGGGGGACCTGAAGAGGTAAAGTTGGTTGGTTGAAAATGACAAGGCGTTAAATTTACGCCATGGGCATGGGTCATAGCTATCATTTCCGTGGTTGTGGGATTTTATCAGAGTTACCATCGATCCAGATCATATTGCAAGCTGATGCTGACTAATCAGCTCTTAGGAGTGCTATTATCAGGACTTCTAAAAGATCTTTTAAAGGACTTATATGGAAGCGATATTAGCCCCATCATCGGTTGGCATCAGTGAATTAAAATCTAATCCAACCGCTGTTTTGGAGGCATCAGACAATAAACCTGTTGCCATTTTAAACAGGAACAAGCCTGTCGGTTATATGTTAACTGCTGCAGCCTGGGAAAAAATACATAGCATTCTTGAAGACAAAGAACTCGTCAAAGTTGCTGAATCAAGAATAGCCGATGGCAAAAAACCTGTGAAAGTAAACATCGATGAGCTATAACCTTGAGTTTCACCCTGACGCTTTAAAAGAGTGGAACAAACTGGAATATATCTGACACACTGGAGAGTATGATGAAGCTATCTATCATTACGGCTTTACTGGGCCTATATCTTTCTGCCACAGCTTCTGCAGATACCACCATGTATAAATGGGTAGATAAGGATGGCGTAGTCTCGTATTCTCAGGCGCCGCCAACTGCGGCTGGCGCGCACAATATCACCAACATCACTATCGAAACTTTGCCGGCCGAACAGCGACGCACTGCCAGTCGCGTGTTGAGCAACCTCAATACCAATGACGACGCCAAGTCTGATGCATACCAAATTAAATTAAAGGCAGCCGATCAAAAAGTCGACGCGGCGATTACGAAGCTAAGCATTGCAGAACATCAGCTAACCGAGGGCTCGGTACCGACCGGAGATGACCGGGTAGGTAATGGTGGCGCAGCCGGCAACCACTACGCCCGATTGCGCGAAAGCTATTTTTCACGCGTGTCGCAATTACAGGCAAATGTTGAGCAGGCCAGGAAAGAGCTTCAGGACGCTTACTCCACGCGCGACAATACTTATCCTTAGAATTTAATTCGAAGCAAAAAAAACCGACGTATCAGACGTCGGTTTTTTTTAGCAATTATTTTTTCCGCATCGGCGGCAAATCAGTACAAACACCTTCAAACACCTCCGCAGCCATCCCGATAGATTCACCCAGCGTCGGATGCGGATGGATGGTTTTGCCGATATCAACTGCATCAGCGCCCATTTCTATCGCCAACGCGATTTCACCTATCATGTCGCCGGCATGCGTACCGACTATGCCGCCACCGACGATGCGATGGGTTTCGGCATCAAACAATAATTTGGTAAAACCTTCGTCACGTCCGTTTGCCACCGCGCGGCCAGATGCGGCCCACGGGAAATGACCTTTTTCCAGTTTAATCCCTTTGGCTTTTGCTTCGTCTTCGGTGATACCGACCCACGCCACTTCCGGATCAGTGTACGCAACCGATGGAATCACTTTCGCGTCGAAATACGCTTTGTGTCCTGCCGCCGCTTCCGCTGCCACATGCGCTTCATGTACCGCCTTGTGCGCCAGCATCGGTTGTCCGACCAAATCACCAATCGCAAAGATATGCGGCACGTTGGTGCGCATTTGGCCGTCTACATTGATAAAGCCGCGATCAGTGACGTTAACGCCGGCTTTATCGGCAGCGATCTTTTTACCGTTAGGGCTGCGCCCCACTGCCACCAATACCATATCGTACAGTTGCGGCTCCGGTGCTTTAGCGCCCGCTTCGGCCGCTTCAAAAGTGACCTTGATCCCTTCCGGCAGCGCTTCCACAGCGACGGTTTTCGTTTTGAGCATGATATTGTCAAAACGTTTTTCATTGAATTTCTGCCAGACCTTGACCATATCGCGATCAGCGCCCTGCATTAAGCCATCCAGCATTTCAACCACGTCGATGCGCGCACCCAGCGTTGAATATACCGTGGCCATTTCCAGGCCGATAATGCCGCCACCGATAACCAGCATGCGCTTGGGGATCTTGCGCAATTCCAATGCGCCGGTTGAATCGACGATGCGTGGATCAGGTTGAATAAACGGCAGATTCACGACCGAAGAACCGGCCGCAATAATCGCCTGTTTAAACTGCACGGTTTTTTTCGATCCGTCAGCAGCAGTGACTTCGATATGATTGGGGCTGACGAATTGACCAACGCCTTGCACTACATTGACCTTGCGCGCCTTGGCCATACCGGACAAACCGGTAGTCATTTTGCTGATTACTTTTTCTTTGTAACCGCGTAATTCATCCACATTGATTACCGGAGCGCCGAAAATCACACCGTGTTTCGACATTGCGGCAGCTTCATCGATCACCGCGGCTACGTGCAGCAACGCTTTGGATGGAATACAACCTACGTTTAAACATACGCCGCCCAAGGTTGAATAACGTTCGACCAGCACCGTATTCATTCCCAGATCCGCCGAGCGGAATGCAGCGGAATAACCGCCAGGGCCAGCGCCCAACACCATCATGTCGCATTCGATATCGACTTTACCGCTATAGCTGGATGCAATAGCTGGCGCAGCGACTGGTGCCGCCGGTGCTGAAGCTGGTGTTGGTGCAACGGCAGAAGGAGCGGACGGTGCGGAAGATGCCGCAGCTGCGGGCGTTGATGCGGCTGTCGCAGCAGCGCTATCCGATTCCAATTCCAGCAACAAGGAACCTTCAGCAACCTTGTCACCGATTTTGATTTTCAGTTCCTTAATCACACCAGCGTGACTGGATGGAATTTCCATGCTGGCTTTGTCCGACTCCACCGTGATCAAAGACTGATCGACTTTAACGGTATCGCCAACTTTAACCAGCAGTTCAATCACTTCGACTTCTTTAAAATCGCCAATATCAGGTACTTTTACTTGGATAGTTGTCATGGTATGGCTCCGGATTAAAGTAGTGTCTTACGCAGATCAGCCACAACGTCAGCCAGATACGCAGTAAATTTGGCGGCCATGGCGCCATCGATCACGCGGTGATCGTAAGACAGCGATAACGGCAACATCAGACGCGGTTCAAACTTGGCGCCATCCCATACCGGTTTCATGGAGGATTTGGACAGGCCCAGAATCGCGACTTCCGGCGCGTTGATGATCGGCGTAAACGCAGTACCGCCGATACCACCGAGCGATGAAATGGTAAACGTTGCACCCTGCATATCGGCCGGTTTCAGTTTGCCGTCACGCGCCTGGGCAGACAGCTCGCCCATTTCTATTGCGATTTGCGACAGACTCTTTTGGTCCGCATTTTTAATGACAGGCACCACCAGGCCATTTGGCGTATCTGCGGCAAAGCCTATGTTGTAATACTGCTTGACGATTAAATTCTCGCCTTTGGCATCCAGCGAAGAATTAAATGCGCTGAATTTTTTCAGTGCAGCGACGCTGGCTTTAATCACAAATGCCAACATCGTTAACTTCACGCCTGATTTCGCCATGGCGGTGTTGCTGGATTTGCGGAACTCTTCCAGATCCGTAATATCGGCTTCGTCGAATTGTGTTACATGCGGAATCATCACCCAGTTGCGGTGCAGATTCGGGCCGCTGAGTTTTTTGATGCGCGATAACGGAACGATTTCAGTCGTGCCGAACTTGCTGAAGTCGAGTGAAGGCCAGGCCAATACATTCAGCCCGGTGCCATTCGCAGCAGCAGGGCCAGAAGCAGCAGGTGCCTGCATGACGCCTTTAACAAAATTCTGCACGTCTTCAGTCGTAATTCGCGACTTGGGTCCGCTGCCCACGACGCGATTTAAATCCACGCCGAGTTCCCGGGCAAATTTCCGTACTGAAGGTGATGCATGCGCATTGCTGTTCGACGGTGCAGCACCAGCGGGTGCTGAAGTTGCAGGCGTCGAAGTTGCAGGTGTCGAAGCTGCAGGTGCGGGCGCAGGTGCCGACACTTGTGCCGGTGCAGGTGCTGCGGGTGCGGGTGCTGCCGGTGCCGGAGCTGGTGCAGCTGCAGCGGCAGGTTGCGCGGCGGCAGGTTGAGCTGCTGCATCCGCGTCCACTATCAACATCAGCGAACCTTCAGCGACTTTGTCACCGACCTTGATGTTAATTTCTTTCACCACACCGGCATGGCTGGATGGAATTTCCATGCTGGCTTTGTCCGATTCCACGGTGATGATAGATTGGTCCACTTTAATGGTGTCTCCTACTTTCACCATTAATTCGATCACTTCCACTTCTTTAAAATCGCCGATATCCGGGACTTTGATTTCTATTGTGCTCATCGTTTTAGCTCCGCTGTATGGTCTACGCTGTAGTGTCTGGTTTGTGATCGAATTTAAACAGTGACCGGATTAGGTTTATCCGCATTGATGCCGTATTTGGCGATCGCCTGCGCTACCACCGATGCTGAAATCACGCCTTCATCGGCCAATGATTTTAATGCAGCAATCGCCACAAAATAACGGTTCACTTCAAAAAACTCACGCAATTTGGCGCGTGTATCGGAGCGACCGAAACCGTCGGTACCCAACACTTTATAGCGACGTCCGTGCGGAACAAATGCACGAATCTGCTCTGCATAAGTACGCATGTAATCGGTCGACACAATGATCGGACCTTCAGTATGTTGCAAACATTCAGTCACATAAGCAACGCGTGGTTTTTCACCCGGATGCAACATGTTCCAACGCTCCACGTCCTGACCATCGCGCGCCAGCAGCGTAAACGACGGTGCCGACCACACGTCTGCAGCAATGCCCCAGTCGGACTGCAGTAACTCTGCACCGGCGATGACTTCACGCAAAATCGTACCGGAACCCATCAGTTGCACCCGATGTTTGGTAGTGGCCTGAGATTTTTGCAGCAGGTACAGTCCCTTGATAATGCCCTGTTCCTGACCTTCTTTAATACCAGGGTGCGAATAGTTTTCGTTCATCAGGGTGATGTAGTAAAACACGTCTTCCTGATTTGTAATCATGCGACGCAGTCCGTCATGGATAATTACGGCAACTTCATGGGCAAAGGTTGGATCGTAAGGAACGCAATTCGGAATCGTCGATGCCATGACGTGGCTATGACCATCTTCATGCTGCAGTCCCTCACCGTTCAGGGTAGTACGGCCTGCTGTGCCGCCGATCAAAAATCCGCGTGCGCGCATGTCGCCGGCAGCCCAGGCCAGATCGCCGATACGCTGCAAACCGAACATCGAGTAATAGGTATAGAACGGAATCATGACGCGATTATTGGTCGAGTACGAGGTCGCTGCGGCAATCCATGAACTCATCCCGCCGGCTTCATTAATCCCTTCCTGCAAAATCTGACCGGCCTTATCTTCACGGTAGTACATGACCTGGTCTTTATCGACCGGATCGTACAACTGTCCGACCTGACTGAAAATACCGATCTGGCGGAACAGGCCTTCCATACCGAAAGTACGCGACTCGTCGACCATGATGGGGACGATACGCTGACCGAGACTAGAATCGCGCAATAAGGCGGTGAGTATCCGCACGTAAGATGCCGTCGTCGAAATTTCACGACCTTCGGCAGTCGGTTCCAGCACCGCTTTAAATGTCGACAATTCAGGCACTGTTAATGATTCATCGGCCTTCTGACGACGTTGCGGCAAGAAGCCACCCAATGCTTTACGGCGCGCCAGCAGATATTGCATTTCCGGGCTGTCGTCGGCAGGTTTAAAGAATGGGATGGATGGCAGCTCGGCATCGGCAATCGGCAACTGGAACCGGTCGCGTAACGCCTTGACTGCTTCATCATCCAGCTTTTTGGTGTTGTGCGCAGTATTGCGCGCTTCGCCGGATTTACCGAAGCCGAAACCTTTGACGCTCTTGACCAGCAACACTGTCGGTTGTCCTTTGTGTTCCTGCGCCACTTTATACGCTGCATAAATCTTGTGCGGATCATGGCCGCCGCGGGTCAGATTCCAGATATCGTCATCGGACATTTTGCTGACCATCTCCAGCAACTTGGGATGTTTGCCGAAGAAATTGGCACGCACAAACGCGCCATCTTTGGCTTTGTAATTCTGGTACTCGCCGTCGACGGTTTCCATCATCACGCGTTGCAAGATGCCTTCTTTATCTTTGGCCAGCAGTTCATCCCAACCCGAACCCCAGATCACTTTGACGACATTCCAGCCCGCGCCACGGAAATCGGATTCCAGTTCCTGAATAATTTTGCCGTTGCCGCGCACCGGACCATCCAGACGTTGCAGATTACAGTTCACCAGCATCACCAGATTGTCCAGCTTCTCGCGCCCGGCCATACCGATAGCACCCATCGATTCCGGCTCGTCCATTTCACCATCGCCGCAGAATACCCATACCTTACGATTTTCAGTGTCGGCGATATTGCGCGCATGCAGATACTTTAAAAAACGCGCCTGATAGATGGCCATCAACGGGCCCAGTCCCATCGAGACGGTCGGGAACTGCCAGAAACTCGGCATCAGTTTCGGATGTGGATAGGAAGACAGACCTTTGCCATCCACTTCGCGACGGAAGTGTAATAACTGGTCTTCAGTCAAACGCCCTTCCATATAGGCACGAGCGTAGATACCTGGAGAAGAATGACCCTGGATGTACAGCAGATCGCCACCGTGATTTTCAGTTGGCGCATGCCAGAAATGGTTAAAGCCGATACCGAGCATATTGGCCAGTGACGCAAAGCTGGACAAATGGCCGCCCAAATCGCCATCCAGACGATTGGCTTTGACCACCATCGCCATCGCATTCCAGCGCATCATCGAGCGCAGACGCTCTTCCATGATCAGATCGCCGGGGCAATGCTCGCCGACATCGGCCGGAATGGTATTCACGTAAGCGGTGTTGCTGGAAAACGGAATGTGAGAACCGCGACGACGCGCCAGATCGACCATGCGCTCCATTAAATAATGGGCGCGTTCCGGACCTTCTTTTTCAATCACTGATTCCAAAGCATCTAGCCATTCCTGCGTTTCTATCTTGTCGGGATCGTTGGCGGCTTGCGCCAAAAGATTTTCTATCTGATTTGACATGCTGGAGTCTCCTTAAATCCAAATCCACTACAGAGCGAATTTGATTATTTTTTAAAATAAAAACCTATCGTTGACAGTTACAGGCAACGCTTAGTTTAGGTCGGCGTGATGACTTTGTAAGGCAAAAATTGTGCGCATTTTTTTCGGCAGCGGTAGTGTAACAGGTCTTTTTAATTTTTCAAATAGCGATATGCAATATCATAATGTGGAATATTGCTGCAACGCAGTATCCAGATAACTGCTTGCAATGCATCTCTTTGATGTGGTTGGTTTTTAACTATCTTGCAACGCAATATTTCCGCGTTGTTCCGGCGGATTTAGTCGGGAACCCGGTGCCGCGATACCCCCATCAATCGCAAACGACACCGGATTCCCGACTAATATCGCAGGAATGACGGAATCTAAAAACGCTTTAATAAGATAGCAGCCACAACAGCTTATAATTCTGCTTTTCCCAAATTCTCATCTTATCGACAAGGCCAACATGACCGCACAACTAATCGATGGCAATCAACTTTCCCAGCAAATCCGACTTGACGTAAAAAGCCGGGCGGCTGCACTGACCAGTGCCGGCAAACAGCCAGGTTTGGCCGTTATTCTGGTCGGTGAAAATCCCGCTTCTCAGGTTTATGTACGCAACAAGGTCAAAGCCTGCGAAGACTGCGGCATCTTTTCCATATTGGAAAAGCATCCGGCTGAGTTGAGCGAAGCGGCTTTGTTGGACCGGATTAGTGCATTAAATGCGGATACGCGGATCAATGGCATTCTGGTACAGCTGCCACTGCCTGCACATATCAATGCGCACAAAGTACTTGAAGCGATTGCATTGGAAAAAGATGTAGACGGATTTCATATCAACAATGCCGGCTTGCTGATGACGGGACAACCGCTGTTTCGCCCCTGCACACCATACGGCGTAATGAAAATGCTGGAAGCGATTGCTTACCCGGTACGCGGTGCGAATGCCGTGATAGTCGGCGCGTCGAATATCGTCGGCAAGCCGCAGGCGATGCTGCTGTTGCAGGCGGGTGCTACTGTCACCATCTGCAATTCAAAAACCCGTGATCTCGCGTCGCATACGCGCATGGCAGATATTCTGGTGGTCGCCACCGGTAAACGTAATCTGGTTACGGCCGATATGGTCAAACCCGGCGCCGTTGTTATCGACGTCGGGATGAATCGCGACGACGCAGGCAAGCTGTGCGGCGATGTGGATTTTGCCGGCGCTAAAGAAGTCGCAGGTTATATCACCCCGGTTCCGGGCGGCGTTGGCCCGATGACGATCACCATGCTGTTAGTCAATACAATAGAAGCAGCTGAAAGAATATCTTGAGGATTAATGTGGATAACGCCATGAATAGCAACCCGCTGCTCGATTTTAGCGGCCTGCCCCGCTACGAAGCAATCACAACCGGCGACGTCACACCGGCGATCGCCACTCTATTAGAGCAATGCAAAAATGTAATTACTCTGATTGAGCAGGACAATGCTGCAGCGACCTGGAGTACCGTGGTTGCGCCTTTAGAGGATGCCACCGAGCACGTAAGCCGCGCGTGGGGACTCGTTAGCCATCTGCACAGCGTGTGCGATACGCCCGAACTGCGCGCTGCGTACAATGAAAATCAACCGTTGATCACTGAATTTTTTACCGCATTAGGCCAGAATCTGGTGCTGTTCAAAAAATATCTCGCGATAGAAGGTAGCAGCGAATTCTCCAGCTATTCGCCGGCGCGCAAAAAAATTATCCTGAATGCGATTCGTGATTTCAAATTATCCGGCGCTGAATTATCGGATGAAAAAAAGCAGCGCTTTGCCGAAATTCAGGAACAGCTCGCCAAACTATCCAACACGTATTCAGAGCACATTCTGGACGCGACCAATCACTACGCCCTGCAGGTCGACGATGTAAACAAACTCGCAGGATTGCCACAAGACGCCTTGTTGGCCGCACAGGCAAAAGCGCAGCAGGCAGGCAAACCGGGCTATCTGTTCGGATTGCAGTTCCCGTCGTTTTATCCGCTATTGCAATACGCAGATGACCGAGATCTGCGTGCCACCATCTACCGCGCCAACACCACCAAAGCATCGGAGTTGGGTGAAAATCCGGCATGGGATAACACTGCGCTAATGGATCAGATTCTGGCATTGCGCACTGAAGAAGCGCATCTGCTGGGCTACGACAGCTATGCAGAAGTATCGCTGGTACCCAAGATGGCAGATAGTCCGGAACAGGTCAGCACGTTCCTGCTTGATCTGGCGCGCCGTGCCCGACCCTATGCAGAAAAAGATCTGGAAGAATTACGCCGGTTCGCACAGGAGGCCCTGGGTCTGGATGATTTGCAGGCACATGATATCGCCTACGCATCGGAAAAATTACGCGAACAGCGTTATGCGTTTTCGGATCAGGAAGTGAAACAATATTTCCCGGAGCCGCAGGTTGTGCAAGGCCTGTTCCACATCGTCAATACGCTGTATGGTGTGGACATTAAACCTGATACTGCCAGCACCTGGCATCCCGACGTGAAGTTTTACCGGATTGAAAAGGTCGGAAAACTGATCGGCCAGTTTTATCTGGATTTATATGCAAGACAAAACAAGGACGGCGGCGCATGGATGAATGACGCGCGCGGCCGACGTCGCACTACAGAGGGCGTACAAACCCCACTCGCTTATTTAATTTGCAATTTCACCGAGCCTGCTGAAGGCAAACCGTCTTACTTTACGCATGACGAAGTGATCACCCTGTTCCATGAATTCGGTCACGGTCTGCACCATATGCTGACCGAGGTGGATGAATTGGGCGCGTCCGGTTTATCTGGAGTGGAATGGGATGCCGTCGAACTTCCATCGCAGTTCATGGAAAATTTTTGCTGGGAATGGGAAGTTTTACAACAGATGAGTGCACATTGTGATAGCGGACAGCCATTGCCGCGTGCTTTGTATGACAAAATGTTGGCAGCTAAAAATTTCCAGTCCGGCTTGCAGACATTACGTCAGGTTGAACTGGCGCTGTTCGATATGCGACTGCACGACGGTTATCTGGAAAAAAATCACTTGTCCGTGCAATCCTTGCTGGATCAGGTCAGATCACAGGTGTCTGTGATGAAAACGCCGGAATTTAATCGATTCCAACACGGATTCAGCCATATTTTTGCAGGTGGATATGCTGCCGGATATTTTAGTTATAAATGGGCCGAAGTGTTATCGGCCGACGCCTATGCTGCGTTCGAAGAAGCTGGAAACAATGCCGCAACCGGCATAAAATTTCAACGTGAAATATTGGCTGTGGGCGGTTCACGACCTGCGCTGGATTCATTTATCGCGTTCCGGGGTCGGCCTCCTGAAATTGACGCGCTGCTGCGTCACAGCGGCATGGCCTCCGGCTGATCTGGTGTTGCAGTTGTTGTTGTTGTGGCTGGCAGTTCGTTACTGTGCAATTCAATTTTAAAATGAAAGTGAATACGATGGCTTCCCGGTTAATACTCTCCTTCCTACTCTCGTCAATATTGTCGGTCCTGTGTGTGACTGCGCAGGCGCAGGTCTACAAATGGGTGGATGACAAGGGCAATGTCACCTACAGCGATGTACCGCCGCCAAAATCGGCGGTTAAAGTCGAAGCCAAATCGTTTTCGTCCAGTGACCAATCCAGCGTGACCTTGCCGTTTGAGCTGGCGCAGGCTGTCAAAAATATGCCGATTACTTTTTATAGCTCAAGTAACTGTGCGGCGTGCGATGATGCCAGAAGTTTTTTGAAACAGAACGGCATACCATTTGCAGAAAAAACCGTTACGACCAGTACTGATAGTGACAAGCTGAAAACGGTCAGTGGCGGCACACAAGTCCCGTTTTTGACGATGGGCAGAACCAAACTGACCGGGTTTAATTCCACGGTCTGGCGCAGCAGCCTGACCGATTCCGGCTATCCGCAATCCAACATACTGCCGGCAGCTTACCAGTATCCGGCACCACAACCCGCAGCGCCTGTCGTAACGGCACCGACTGTGGTCAAACCGGTTCCAGTGCCGAACCCGACGCCACAACCGGCAGATGATCCGAATGGATTCCGGTTTTAATGAATATGAATGAATAAAATCAGGCTCGCATGACACGCATCGATTTTCACAGCAATGTAAGCAATCAACTCGACTATGCCTGCCGTCTTACGCGTAAAGCGTTGGCAGCGGGCTGCCAGTTGGTTGTGCGCCATCAGAACCAAACTCAGCTGGCTGAATTTGATCAGTTACTTTGGGCATTTTCTGACACCGATTTTTTACCGCATGTCACAGCGCAGGATCCACTTGCCGACCGCACGCCTGTGTTACTGAGTCTGGAAGCCAAAGACGACGCCAGCGCCAGCACTAGCCACAATCAGATTCTGCTGAATTTAAGCGACACTATCCCGGCAGATTTCGCCCGCTATGAACGCCTGATAGAGATCGTTCCGCAAGAGGCCATGCAGGCCGGACGGGAACGTTATCGATATTATCAGCAGCAGGGCTATCAACTTAACCATATCACCGCCAAATGAATTCCGCCTCCCACCTGGACAGCAACATCCCCGTGCTCACTGAAATCATTTCAGTTGCCGATAGTTCGTCGGCGAATGCCGTGCACACGACCGATCAACAGGCTGCCGCGCAGCAGTCCGCGCCTCAGCAGACCACGCAGACCACGCAGACCATGATGTCTGAACAGGAACTGGAACAGCTGGAAAAAACCATACGCGAAAATGTGTTGCGTCAGTTGCTGACCAGGGTAGATTTTGTATTGGAACATCGGGTCAGGGATGGTCTGGCCGATGTCTTGCAAACTGCGGTTGAAAGACTGGCCAACGAAATACGTCAGGGCCTGGCTGTATCGCTTGAAGAAGTCATCCATCGCACGGTAAGCCAGGAAATTTCGAAGATACAATCGGCCCATCCAAAAAACTGACACTCGTCAAAGCGCTCAGGTCTCAGGTCGATTTTTTTACCATTACTTCGGCGGGCTTTTCATCGAAGACAATACGCGGCGAAAATTTGGCGCATTTCATCGGAAAGCGTGAGTGGAAATGTTTGACGTTACCTGAACCGGAAATGACTTTTCGTACAAATTGATAGTACGCATCCATATCTATCACGTGCACCACCACAAAATAATCGTATTCGCCTGAGACGAAATAACATTGCATGACCTGAGCTTCTTTGGCCATGCGCTGCTCAAACTCCAGCATGGATTCTTCGCTTTGATTAGACAGCGACACTTCCAGAAACGCCAGCATTCCGTATCCCAGGACAAAGGGGTCAACCATCGAGACGTCGGCACTGATAACGCCGGATTGACGCATGTCACGGATCCGGCGCAGGCAGGTCGGTTGAGAAATATGAACGCGTTCAGCGAGAACTCGGGTAGGAATCTGATTATCTTTTTGCAGCAGGTTGAGAATTTTCCGGTCGACTTTATCGAGTAGGTATTGTTTGGACATAGTAAATGGTTAAGTAAAAGCCCTAAAAAATCGCAAAGTTCTTTTCAAAAATATCATCTTAATATACATTCTACGGATTCAGTTTTTTGATCACCACGTCGTTAATCCCCGGAGAAAAATATGCAGATTAAATCAACCATGATTCCATTGTTGGCCGCGATTGCACTCGCTGGCCCCACCTTCGCAGCCGACGATATGGTCGTCAAAATCGGTCATGTCGGCCCCATCTCCGGACCGAGCGCACATCTGGGTAAAGATAACGAAAACGGCGCGAAAATGGCCATAGAAGAATTGAACGCCAAAGGTACCATGATCGGTGGTAAAAAAGTAAAATTTGTACTGCAGGCCGAGGATGATGGCAGCGATCCCAAACAGGCAACAACAGTCGCGCAAAAGCTGGTCGATGCCAACGTGAACGGTGTAGTCGGTCACTTAAATTCAAGCACTTCAATTGCGGCGGCAAAAATTTATAGCGACGCCGGTATTCCGGAAATCTCCCCTTCCACAACTTCCCCCGTATTCACGTCAATGGGTTTTAAAACGACCTTCCGCGTTGTCGCCAATGACGGTCAGCTGGGTGGCGCTTTAGGTCGTTACGCAGTGCAAAATCTGAACGCGAAAACCATCGCCGTCATCGACGATCGCACGGCATACGGACAAGGTGTCGCCGATGAATTTGTCAAAGGCGTAAAAAGCAAAAATCCAGGCGTCAAATTCGCGCAACGCCAATATACCAACGACAAGGCAACCGACTTCAATGCGATCCTGACCTCGATCAAGGGCGCCAAGCCGGATGTGGTTTTCTTCGGCGGTATGGATTCTGTCGGCGGGCCTATGCTGCGTCAAATGAAAGCGCTGGGTATCACGGCGAAATTTATGGGCGGTGATGGCGTGTGCACCACCAAACTGCCTGATCTGGCTGGCGACGGACTGCGCGACAATCAGGTTTTTTGTGCTGAAGCGGGCGGTATCGTCGCGGCACAACAAAAAGCGTCCGATGATTTCCGTGCGGCCTACAAAAAGAGATTTGGTGTCGACGTGATCCTGTACGCGCCGTATGTCTATGACGCCGTAATGACCATGGTCGATGCAATGCAACAGGCCAAATCGGCAAATCCAGCCGTGTATTTACCGTTCCTGCAAAAAATTCAGCACAACGGTGTGACGGGTGAAATTGCCTTTGATAAAAAAGGCGACATCAAAGACGGCACGCTCACGCTGTTCACTTTCAAGGGCGGCAAACGCTCCGAGTTGGAAGTCATTAAATAAATCTTCAATCTGATTCGGCCTGGACCACACACAAAAAGCACTTCGGTGCTTTTTGTGTTTTTGGCTGGTCTGTTGTTTTTTTCATCTAAAACTAATACCACTTTCTTGAGTTGAACTGGCAACCTATCCACACTAACGTCAGTCAAGAAACTAAAGGAATTATTTTGGGAAGCATTCAACAGCATGCAACAAGCGTCTACGGCGCAAATGTGCTCAACACAAAAAGTCTCTCCGAGGCCGCACAATCAAATTTCTCAAAACGTGTTTTATCGATAGATGCGTTCCGTGGCTTGACCATATTGATCATGATATTCGTCAATACCGTCTCGGGCGTGCACGGCATTCCCGCATGGATGGAACATATGCCAGGCGATATCGATGGAATGACATTTGTCGATGTCGTGTTTCCCGCGTTTTTGTTCATCGTCGGAATGTCGATACCGTTCGCCATGGCGGCCCGGCGCGGTGCGTCCTTCGTGCAGCGTCAAACGCACATATTAATGCGCGCTGCCGGATTGATCATCATCGGTGTATTTATGGTGAATGCGGAAGAGGGTTATAACGAAGCGGCAATGCATATGTCGATTCATCTTTGGAGTCTGCTGGTGTACTGCTGCGTGATCCTGACCTGGAATGTCTACACTTTTCGCAACGCCACAATCTCAGCCGCGTTGCGCATCGTCGGCATCGTCGGCCTGATTATGCTGGGTTTTATTTTTCGTGGCGGACCGACCGGGGAGCTGCGTCTGTCACCGCAATGGTGGGGCATACTTGGTTTAATTGGCTGGGCCTATCTGTACAGCTGCATTCTTTATCAACTCAGCCGCGGCCGCCTGGTCATTCTGATGATGGCGCTGGGACTTTGCGTAATCTACTACTGCGTTGGCCACCTGGATGGACAGTCAAATTCCTGGTGGGCCGCGCAAACTGAAAATGCGTCACACAGTTCCATCGCGCTGGGCGGTTTGATTTGTTCGCTGATCTTTTTTGACTCTACCCATCAAAAATCTACCGGGTACCGCTTTTTACAGGCGGCCATGTTGGTGCTGCTGATGCTGATAATCGGCTATCTGCTGCGCCCGTATTTCCATATTTCCAAAATTGATGCCACGCCTACCTGGTGTTTATACAGTTCGGCAATCTGCATTGCATTATTCGGATTGCTGTACTGGATAGTCGATTTAAAAGGTCGCAAAAACTGGAGCAAATTTTTCAGACCGGCCGCATCGAATCCTTTGTTAACTTACATCATTCCGTTCATCGCTTATGCGTTTACGGAGTACTTTCATCTTTCGCTGCCCGACGTGCTGCATGATGGCCTGCCGGGAATGATCTGGTCGGCGGTGTATGCCATTGCGGTCATGGCATTGGTTGTCGGATTAAATCGTTTAAAGATTCGTTTACAGCTCTAGCTGAAAACGTGATGCACAAATTAAAAACCAAGGTCGGAGCGTGCGCCGAATGAAAGTCAATAAAACAGCGCGGGTGCTTTTTTGTCCGGATGGTTTCACTTCAAACTAAGCACCCACTTCACCAGCGTTCTCGCTTCTGCTTCTGAGACCTGCGCATTCGGCGGCATGGACATCGGTCCCCAGACACCACTGCCACCCTTCATCACTTTTTGCACCAATTTATCTTCAGCGTCTTTTTGACCGGCATATCTTTTTGCCACGTCTTTATAGGCGGGGCCGACCAGTTTGGCATCGACCGAATGACAGGACATGCAGTTTTTTTGCTTGGCCAAATCCAGATTGGCCATTGCAGAAAAAGACAGCAAACTAGCCGCCACGACAAATAAAATGCGTTTCATATAACTCTCCGGTAACTCGCTAACGAAAATAGGCAATAAAAACTGTCAGATTTCAACTAAACTCAATTCAGACAACGTAAAAATCTTAATACAACACAACAAATTCATGTAATTATTACGCATTGCAATAATAGCTACAAGGAAATTTACTATGGTCTTGATTTTACTTACCGTCACTCTCGCCGGATTAAAGTATTTTGAAATTAGTTTTATGGAGAATGTGTCCTGGTGGTGGATAGCCGGACTGTTTTTCTTCACCTTCCTCTGGTTTGAATTTTTTGAGCGCATGCTGGGTCTGGACAAGAAAAAGGCGCACGAAAAATTTGACCGGATTCAAAAAGACCGCGCCAAAAAAACGTTTGACAGTAAAAAATAGAGGCGAAAATAGAACTCTCTATTGTTCGCCTCTACCTCTGTCTCAACGTATTATTTCCATCCGTATTTCTCAACGTTGCCAATCAGTTTCACTAATCGGTGACAGCCCCTTTACTGGCACTGCCTGCCAACACCGCAAATTTTCCCAACACGCCGCGCGTATAGCGTGGCGCCGGTGCCTTCCAGGCCGCCCTGCGCTGCGCAATTTCCGCGTCCGGCACATTCAACTGGATAAGCTGGTTAAGCGCGTCGATGGTGATGGAGTCACCTTCATGCACCAGCGCGATCGTTCCGCCCACATAGGCTTCCGGCGAGACATGTCCTACCACCATACCCCATGTACCACCTGAGAAGCGCCCATCGGTAATCAGTCCAACCGACTCACCCAAACCCTTGCCGATGATGGCTGAAGTCGGCGCCAGCATTTCGGGCATGCCCGGTCCGCCTTTAGGTCCAAGGTAGCGCAGCACCAACACATCGCCAGGTAATATTTTGTCCTGCAGGATCGCATCCAGCGCAGTGTATTCATCTTCAAAGACGCGCGCCGGACCCGTGATGACCGGATTTTTTAATCCTGAGATTTTTGCCACGCAGCCTTCGGGTGATAAATTACCTTTTAAAATTGCCAAATGTCCCTGCTCGTACAACGCGTCCTGGATAGGTCTGATCACAGGAAAGTCCGCTCTTGGCTCATCAGGCACATCGGCCAATTCTTCGGCGATGGTGCGCCCGGTAATCGTCATGCAATCGCCATGCAGTAAGCCTGCATTTAACAAAAGTTTCATGACTTGCGGTATGCCGCCTGCTTTATGCAGATCGGTCGCCACGTATTTGCCGGACGGTTTTAAATCGCAAATCACCGGCACGCGCAAGCGTACGCGTTCGAAATCGTCCAGCGTCCATTCGATCTCTGCAGCATGTGCAATCGCCAGATAATGCAATACCGCGTTGGTTGAACCGCCGGTCGCCATAATCACCGCGACGGCATTTTCTATCGATTTTTTCGTGATGATGTCGCGCGGTTTCAAATCGCGTTTCACGGCTTCAAACAGCACACGCGCCGATTGCGCTGCCGATCCGGTTTTTTCATCATCGGGATTGGCCATCGTCGACGAATACAGTAGCGACATGCCCAGTGCCTCAAACGAGGATGACATGGTGTTGGCGGTGTACATCCCGCCGCACGATCCTGAAGATGGGCACGCATTGCGTTCGATCCCGTCAAAATCTTCCTGCGACATGCGCCCTGCCGTAAACTCACCGACCGCTTCGAACGCAGAGACGATGGTTAAATCCTTGCCCTTCCAGTTTCCCGGTTTGATCGTGCCGCCGTAAACGTAAATGCTGGGCACGTTGGTGCGCGCCATGGCCATCATCCCACCCGGCATATTTTTATCGCAGCCGCCGATCACCACGCAGCCGTCCATCCATTGTCCGTTGACTGCCGTTTCAATACAGTCAGCAATCACTTCGCGGGAAATCAGCGAATATTTCATGCCCTCGGTGCCCATCGACATACCGTCTGAAATCGTCGGCGTGCCAAATACCTGCGGATTCGCACCGACTTCTTTTAAGGTTTTGATCGCGATGTCAGCCAGTTTCTGCAGTCCTGAATTGCACGGCGTGATGGTCGAGTGTCCATTCGCTACTCCCACCATCGGTTTGTCAAAATCAGCCTTTTCATAACCCATGGCGTAATACATGGAACGATTCGGGCTGCGCGATACACCCTGGGTGATATTTTTGGAACGGCGATTGAAGGTGGAGTCATTGCTCATGGGCATACCTCTTTAATGAAAAAACAATAGAATGCCTTGCGACTTTCCATCTGTCCAATATATGATTAACGCTGTTTTAATATATTTAATATATGAATGTGACTATGGGTATCGAATTACGCCAATTACGTTATTTTGTCGCGGTCGCTGAAGAACTGCATGTCGGGCGCGCCGCGCAAAAATTAAACATGACGCAGCCACCGCTGTCGCAATCCATACAGGGACTGGAAGCGCAGTTGGGAGCCGAGCTGTTTATCCGCCAAAAGCGCGGCATAACGTTAAGCGCGGCCGGACATGCGCTGTTGCCCGAAGCGCGCCGATTAATTAAAGACAGTCTTGCTTTACCCGATCTGGTGCGCAGTGCGGCGCTGGGAGAAAGCGGGCAATTATCGATCGCCTTTATTTCAACGGCGGATTACAACCTGCTGCCGCCCATGTTGCGCGAATTCAGAAAGCGCTATCCGCAGGTTCAACTCAGTCTGCGTGAAGCAACCAGCGATGTGCAGCTGGAAGCGCTGCGCCTGAGCCGGATTGATTTGGGATTGCTGATCCCGCCCTTGCCGGAGAAGCTGGCCGGGCTGCTAAATTATCAGGCCATGATGTCGGAACCGCTGGTGCTGGCCGCACCGGCTGACGCTGACTGGTTAGGCAAAAAAAAGCGGATTTCGCTCAACGCATGCCACGGACAACCGCTGATTATCTTTCCGCGCACGGTCGCGCCGGCCATGTATGACGCTATCGTCGGCTGTTTTCAAAGTGCCGGCATCACACCCAAAATCGGTCAGGAAGCGATACAGATGCAAACCATCATCGGACTGGTTTCCGCTGGCATGGGAATCGCACTTGTGCCACAATCCGTGTCTAACTTGAAACGCCCCGGTGTGGTCTATCGTGAGATCGAACAGCTTATGGGACAGGTCAGCCCCTCTATCGAAACCGGAATCGCCTGGCGCAAAGATAATCACTCACCGGTATTGAACGCCTTTATCACACTGTTATTGCAAACTTGATTAATACAAACCTAATCATCTCATCGAAAGAATAAAGAATGCCACTCGTCCACCCGATGCCCAACCCAATCGCCATTCAAATCGGACCGCTGGCCGTCCATTGGTACGGATTGATGTATATGCTGGCGTTCATCCTGTTTTTGGTAGTTGGCCGCATCCGCTTAAAACAGCCGCATATCGCTGCAGCCGGCTGGAAATTCGAACACCTTGAGGACATGCTGTTCTACGGCGTGCTGGGTGTGGTAATCGGTGGCAGACTGGGCCAGGTGCTGTTTTATGAGCCGGTCTATTACGCGCACAATCCGATAGAAATACTCGAAGTCTGGAAAGGCGGCATGTCCTATCATGGCGGCTTTCTGGGCGTGCTGATTGCGCTGGGTCTGTGGTCGCACAAAGCCAAACGCAATGTGCTGGATGTGTACGACTTAATCGCGCCGCTGGTTCCTCTCGGTTATGCCTGCGGACGGATCGGCAATTTTATCAATGCGGAATTATGGGGGCGCGTTGCCGATCCCAGTCTGCCATGGGCGATGATCTGGCCGAATGTCGATAACTTACCGCGCCACCCTTCACCGATTTATCAGGCACTGGTCGACGGAGTCCTGGCATTTATTCTGCTTTGGATTTATGCGCGCAAACCACGCCCACGTCTGGCAGTCGGCGCAATGTATGTGTTGCTTTACGGTTGCGCGCGCTTCTTTACTGAATACTTCCGCGTACCGGACTGGTCTGTGAATATTCTCGGATTTGATATCTCGGCCGGCCAGATCCTGTCGGTGCCCATGATTATTTTTGGCGTCGTTGCGCTGTATTGTTCCTATCGTTTTGAGAAAAAAACCAATAGTGTGAAATGAATCATGTCTGACAACGCCAATCTGTTTGCCCTGATCGCAGCGAACTTTCCAGCTGATCTGAATGCACCTTGCCTGATTACCGCGCAAGATGCCAATTACAGCTGGAACGATCTGAATCATGCCACGGCAAAAATCGCCAATTTACTGACCAGCCTGAATCTGCCGCAAGGTTCACGCGTCGCAGTGCATGTAGAAAAATCTCCTGAAGCCTTGATGTTGTATCTGGCGACCCTGCGTGCCGGTCTGGTTTTTATACCGTTAAATACCGCCTATCACAGCGCAGAAATGCGCTACTTTATCGACGATGCGCAACCGGCTGTCGTCGTGTGCAGTCCGAAAAATTTTGGCTGGTTGGCGCAACTCGCCTTTCAGCTAGGCTGCTCGCACGTCTTTACGCTGGATGACTGTCTGCCGAATCAGGGCAGCCTGTTGCAACGTGCTGCACCGTTGTCCAGCCAGTTCGATACGGTACACAGCAAACCCGACGATATCGCCTCAATACTGTACACCTCCGGCACTACCGGCAAGAGCAAAGGTGCCATGCTCAGCCACCGCAATTTAACCTCGAATGCCATTGCGCTACAAAAAACATGGGAATGGCAATCGAGCGATGTGTTATTGCATAGCCTGCCCTTATTCCATGTACACGGTTTATTTATCTCGTGTCATGTCGCGTTAATCTCTGGCAGTCAAATCATCTTCCTGCCCAAATTCGACCCTGTTCAGGTCTTGAATTTTATTCCGCGCAGCACGGTGTTTATGGGCGTGCCGACTTACTATGTAAGGCTGCTGCAACAGGACGGACTCACGCAACAACTGTGCAGCGCGATGCGCTTGTTTATCTCGGGTTCTGCGCCGCTGCTCAGCGAAACTTTTCACAGCTTTGCGCAACGCACCGGCCATACCCTGTTAGAACGTTACGGCATGAGTGAAACCAACATCATCTGTTCCAATCCCTGTCAGGGTGAACGCAAGGTCGGCACGGTTGGGCATGCTTTAGATGGCGAGCAGGTACGTACGGTAAGCGATGACGGAGAAATTTGCGCGGTCGACAGTATCGGTCACATTCAGGTAAAAGGACCGAACGTGTTTACAGGGTATTGGAATATGCCGGAAAAAACTGCCCAGGAATTTACCGCAGACGGCTTTTTCAAAACCGGCGATTTGGGACAATTTGATCAACAAGGTTACTTGAGCATAGTCGGGCGCAGCAAGGATTTAATCATTTCCGGCGGCTACAATATCTATCCCAAAGAAATTGAATTATTGTTGGACGCCATGCCCGGTGTGGTTGAATCCGCCGTTATCGGTTTGCCGCACAAGGATTTTGGCGAAGCGGTTTGCGCGGTGTTGGTGTGCAGGCTGCCGGTGGATACTGATCAGCTCATCGCCACATTAAAGTCGCAGATTGCCAATTTCAAAGTGCCGAAAAAAATATTTATTGTGGACGAACTGCCACGCAACAGTATGGGAAAAGTACAAAAAAATATGTTACGGAATCAATTCAGCTTAATATAAAAAAAGCAGTTCCCTTCTCCACCTCCTTGAATGGATACGGCCTTGGCTATCGACGCGTCGAAACAAAAGCAGCAGCAAAGAGACTGACTGTTATCCATTACAAAAAAAAGACAGTCAGGCATTTCGCAACCTGTATGACGCCACTGCGCCGAGGATGAGCGTAGAGCGTAGGTTGGGCTACGCTTTACCAGCCCAACGTTCTTTGAATGAGGATATAGGTGATTTGAGCGTGGAGTGTTGGGCTGATAAAGCGTAGCCCAACCTACAAAGCCTAGCCCAACCTACAAAGCATAGCCCAACGGTCGAATCTGATTTGCGCCACTTCCCAATCAAATTGCCAATAAAAATAATTTATTTTTTGTGAATCCAAACTGAATCGCCTACCGTATATAGGTCTGACTCAGCATTTTTAAATTCCCGTCTACTACTAAACCAGGGCTTCCAATGAATCTAACTCATTTCAAAACCTTTGCCGTTTTTACCACCGCAATCGCAGCACTGAGCGGCACCGCCTCTGCCTTTGCCGATGACACCGATGCCACCACTAACCCCGCCATTCCTGACATGGGAAAACTGCTGGCCACCGGCGGCGTCATTGACGTCGAAGGAACGGGCGGCGGTGGCATTACGCCATGGGCGTTAATTTCGGGCTATGGCACACGTGACAGCTACGGCGCCAGTGTCCATTACACCGGCATCAGCACGCAGGACTTTATGCTGAATACCTACGGTGCGACGGTAGGTATTATGGATCGCGTTGAACTCTCCGTTGCCAAACAGGATTTCAAATCCAACAGCGGGCCGTTGAATGGCCTCGATATCCAGCAAGATATTTACGGCATCAAGGTCAAACTGTTCGGTGATGCCGTCTACGACCAGGATTCCTGGGTACCGCAGGTTGCCATCGGCGCAGAGCGCAAACAAAACAATGGCTTAACCGGATTAATCAACGGCCCTGTCACCGCGTTGGGCGCCAAAAATACCAGCGGTACTGACTACTATGTTTCAGCAACCAAGATCTTTCTGGAGCAAAGTATTCTGGCCAATATCACCATCCGCGATACCGAAGCCAATCAAATGGGCCTGCTTGGATTTGGCGGCGGACTCAACGATAGTTACAAGGCAGAATTTGAAGGTTCACTGGCCTATCTGATCAACAAAAACTGGGTGCTCGGTACCGAATATCGCGACAAGCCACACAATCTGACGGCTGACAATGAAAAAGCCTATTACGACGTATTTGTCGCCTGGTTCCCCAGCAAAAATTTATCGGTCACGCTGGCTTATGCCAATTTGGGCAGTATCGCTGCTCCGGAAACGGGCAATAACAGCAATCAGGCCGGCGCTTATTTATCGCTGCAGGCCGGCTTCTAAGCACGCTCAGAACAAACTCACACCACTATTTTGAAAGGTACAAAGATGAAACACATAACGCATTTAAAATTAAGTCTGATTCTGACTTTGGCCGCGTGCGCCGCTATTTCTGCGACACTCCCCGGCGTGGCAACCGCGCAAAATTCCGCGACCATGGGCGCTGAAAAAACGGATGAACTATTCCAGAATTTTGGCGGTAAAGCCGGCATCAGCAAAGTGGTCGACGACTTTCTCACCGTCTGGCAAGCCGATCCACGAATCAGTAAACGCCTGACTGATGCCGACGTCGAACGTCTCGGCCTGATGCTCAAAGAGCAGTTCAATCAGCTTACCGGCGGTCCTGCCGTGTATAGCGGCAAAGATATGAAAACTGTGCATGACGGGATGGGAATACGCAACGCGGAATTTAATGCGCTGGCCGAAGATTTACAAAAGTCCATGGAACTGAATGGCATTTCCTCGCGCGCGCAGAACAAACTGTTGGCAAAATTGGCCCCGATGCAAAAAGATATCGTCACTAAATAATAGCGAGGATAAAAACCATCATGCCAACTTCAAACGCACGCCACCTGATAGGTCGGTTCCTGCTATTTTCCAGCCTGATTGCCGGGCTCGCCGTGCCGGTTTAAATTTACGCCAAAACCAGTCCGCCAGCGAATTAAGCCAGTAATTTCTTTATGACTCGCCACTCATCTGCAGTAACCGGGGTAATCGACAGCCGATTGCCCTTTTTCAATATCACCATATCAGCCAATTCCGGCGTACTGCGTAGCTCGGCCAAATTAAGCAGACGCGTTTTACGTATCGCTTTCACATCCACCAACTGCCAGCGTGGCTGTTCCTGCGTGGCTTTGGGATCGTAATAATGACTGTCGGGATCAAACTGCGTCGCATCCGGATAGCTGCTGCTGGCTACTTCGCACAGGCCCACTATGCCGGGTTCTGCGCAACTGGAGTGGTAAAACAAAACGCCGTCGCCGACTTGCATCAGATCTCGCATGTAATTCCGCGCCTGGTAATTTCTCACGCCAAACCAGGCAATCACTTTTTGTTCGACTGCGTCGTCGATGCTGACTTCGTTCGGCTCGGATTTCATTAACCAATAGCGTTTCAATTCCAGCTCCTTAAATGAAAAGCGGCTGCATAAAATATGCAACCGCTAGAATTAGTCCCCCGCCGAGCCGCTGTGCCAGCATCCTGAACCTGGAGCGGTTCAAGTTGGTTGCGGTCAGTTTAATTTCGGGTTCATCGGACAAAGCGACGCTCACACCAATTAAACAATTTCCACAACCTATGCATATAAATGGTTCAAGGAATATATGACAATGGCAAACACGGCAGGGAAGCAAATATTACCTGAAACAGCCGTGCTTTAAAACAATTTATTTTTATGATCGGCATCTGGTTCATAGAAACAACCAATTTGCCTTTACCAAAAAACTTATCCAAATTCGCTCCAGCAAAACGCCCGACCAAGACTTTACTTAAGTACGGCGAGGAGGAGCAACGCAGATGGGGCGGATTTGAGTAAGTATCAGAAAAGATTTTCCTGGGGGGTTAGCGCCTCGTCCAACACATCGTTCATATTGTGTATCTGCTTTTTTATGTCAGCCAGCGTCTGTTCTGCAAACAGCCCGCCCGGTGCTTTGGTCGCCAACAATTCAGAGGAGATTGTCAACGCTGCCATGACGGCGATGCGATCAGTTCCCTTTATTTTTGCAGCATCCCGGATACTGCACATTTTGTCGTTCAGATAGGCTGCGGCCTGCAGCAACGCATCCCGCTCGCCCTCTTTGCAGGCAAGCTTGTAGTTTTGTCCCATGATGGTGACGTCAACCTGACTCATTCTGTCTCCTGTTCAGCTAATGGCAGTTTTTCCAGCATCTCCGTAACCCGTTCATGGGCCTGTTGGATGCGCGTCGTTAATTCCGTATTGGTCGATGCCAATTCCGCAACTTTCAATCGCAACTCCGTATTTTCCGCGCGCATCGTCTTAGCCAGTGCCGCTAATTGCTCAATCTTTTGAGCCAGTTGGTGAAATTCAGAGTTCATTGCTTTGCGTAGTTATGTTGGGTTGAGTTTGCAGTGCGTCTGTATTGCGTTTACTTTTGCGCATTTTATTGATTCTTATCAACTAAAAATGGTATCACGATAATTAGCACCGTTTAGAAAAAAATTTATGGCATTTCTACCAATTTTCCATCCGCTAAAATTAATCCGGCACAGATTTTTTGCCGGCTGTAGATCGCTTTCAACGCCGCGCAATATTGTTCCAGTTGCGCCTGATACGAGGCGCGTTCTACGGCAAGCAACTGCCGTTTAAAATCCAGGACCCACACTTCGTCATCAAACACCACGACTCTGTCCAGGCGCAGCATTTTATTTTCTGCCATCACATCCATTTCATTACGCGCATAGCGAAAGTGAGCCGGATTAAAAAATCGTTCCAGCTCGGCGTTGTGCAATATGGCATGGGCCTGATTACTTACAGTTAGTGCCAACTGCTGACTGCAAGACAACCAGTGCGCAATGACGGTCACTTCCGGAATAACGACAGGCCATGCTACCGTTAGCCGCTCCATCAAACCATGTAACGCCACACCTTCCTGCTGCGCCTCGGAAGTCGGATTGACTTCTTTGGCACTGGTCGGAATGGCCAGATTCGGCGCCACAAAACTGGTCAGCTCGAATTCGGATAAAGGACTATCGATTAAATCGGCATGAATTTCCAGGTCCGACATTTCCTGCACTTCCTGCAAACGGCCATACCAGCTATCCGGTGCAATCGGCGTTTTCGATTTCGCTACGCCAGACAGAACCAGCCATTGTTTGGCACGTGTCACGGCCACATACAGCAGGTTCCAGTTTTCCTGGGCAGCCAATTGCTCTTCCTGCTGAAATAAGAAATTCCGCGCCGCGCCGCGCTGGTCTTTGCGTCCATATGCTGAAAAGTGCTTAAGCGGCGGCGTCAATTGCTTATCCAGTTGCGCTGACTCGTCCGCTAGCGGCCACTCGCACAAGATTCCGGTTGTATCCTGCACGCCCTCGCTGTGATTGGCATCCACCAGCACAACCAGACGCGCTTCCAATCCTTTTGCGCTATGTATCGTGAGTATGCGTAACGCATCGGCATTGCTTTCTACTAGCGACTCATCCGGCGCATCACCTTCATCGCTCACCTGAAATTCATTTAGGGCATCGATAAATTTGGGCAGGCTAGGATAACGTCCCGCATCCAGATTCAACGCCAATTCGATAAATGCCGACAGATTGCCTATTACCTGATTGCGACTGGCATAGGCCGCATATTGCGCATAGCGTTGCACCAATTCACCCTGGTCAAATATCCGGTCCAGCAAATCATGTACCGGCAAATAGTGCGCGGCATCCATCCAATTGATTAATAAATTTCTGGCACGCGCCAATTCGATGTTATCGGACGCCAGAACACGCTTCCACCAGGTAGATTCAGATTGCAGCGCTAAGCCGATCAAATCTTCGTCATTTGCCGAAAATATCGGCGATTTTAAAACATGGGCGAGCGCCTGATTGTCACCAGGCGTAATCAGAAATTTCAGCAGCGCGATCACGTCGGTCACTTCCAACGCATTTAACAATCCACCGCGCCGACTGGAGATAAAGGGAATGCCCGCCTCACGCAGCGCAGTTTCATATGCGCTCAAATGGGTACGCCGCCGCACCAGCATCATCACCTCAGACCAATGCAGCGGTTCGCCTTGTGCAGCAGCCTGCGCCCGTATCGTAAGCAACGCCTGCGCAACCAGTCGCCCTTCCTGCAAGCGTCGGCTGTCTTCCACTTCTTCGGCCGGCGTGGTTAACGGGTTGCGTATTCTGGATTGCGGTTGCGCTTCATTCTCGTCCTGACCGACCACCACCAGCGGCAGACGCCACACAGCGCCATGCGCTACTTTTAATGTGGTTTGTGCCGTAAATAACTGATTCTGCCGCATGCTCGCATTTAATACCTCGACCACCGCTGCGGCATTGCGTCGCGTCTGATTGGTACGCAATTGCAGCGCACCCTGCGCCTGCAGCATGGCACTGGCCGCAGCAAATACACGCGGATCGGCACGACGGAAACGGTAGATCGACTGTTTGGGATCACCGACAATAAAGACGCTGGGCCGCTCGGCATCCGCACCATAAGCATCCAGCCAGGCGCGCACTATGCTCCATTGCAGCGGATTGGTATCCTGAAATTCATCCAGCAGAATATGTTTATAACGGGCATCCAAACGGCTTTGCACATAAGCAGCGTGCTGTTCGGACTTTAACAAGCGGTACGCCAGCCATTCCAGATCAGAAAAATCAAACACTCTTTGCTCGGCCTTAACGGTTTGATAGAAATCCAGATACACGCCGCCCGCGGTAAACAAGGCCTCGTTAATCTGTATGACTGATTTTTCCGTACTCCGTTGTTGAAGATTGCGTAATTGATCGGCGATCAAACTGCATTCATCATCGAACGCGCCAGCTCCGTCCGGGCCCAGATCTTTTTCCAGCGCAGCCAACAATGCTTTGGTTTTGGTGTTCGATCTGTTCTTGTCATCGGCGCCAAAAAACTCGTGGCACAGCGCCATAAAATTATCGACACCGGCGCCATTGCTGAGCGCCGTTTCTATCGCCACTGCGCGCTTTTGATTCGTGGCCGTTCCCTGACCCAGCCAACCTGCAATTTGCCGGATTCTGTCCAGACAGGACTGATCGTTCCACAGACTTAAACGTGCATCCACCAATGCGTCTTCACCGCATAACTCGGTTAGCCATTCCAGCGGAGAACTCGGGTTGTCGCCCCCCTTCGGTTCCTGATTGCAAGCCCACCATTCGGTACGTTTATCTAAAAATCCGTTCAGCAATTTTTTGGTATTTGAATCACCCAGTTCTTCATATAGAAAAATTAACGCGTCTTTAACATGACTATGCTGTTCCGTCGTAAGTGCATGCATAAATTGGCGATACGCTTCGCGCTGCAGTTCCGACGTGGATTCGGTCAAGGTGTAGCCATGCGGGATACCGGAATTTAACGGCGCAATTTGTATCAGTCGGGCGAACCAGCTATGAAACGTATCCAGATTAAGCGACTGCGGAGACGATAAAACCTGTTCGTACAGTCCGCGCGCTTTTGGCACCAGCTGTTCCAGTTGCGCCTGATATATGCCGCGCTCCAGCAGCAGTTCAGCGACCTGATCGTGTCGCGCCAAAGCCAGTTCCTGCAATAACTCCAGCAGGCGCTGGCGCATTTCCTGCGCCGCTTTGCGGGTGAAGGTAATCGCCAATAATTCACCAGGCTTTGCACCGGCCAAAAGCAAACGTAACATACGCGCAACCAACAGCCAGGTTTTTCCGCTACCGGCACAGGCTTCCACCACCACTGAATTTTTCGGCTCACACGCTGCCTGAATAAACTCGCCGGCGCTGACATTGTTGCCGTTCAGTTGATAAGAGCTGGTCTGCATCATTACCAGGCTCCTTTGCGACATAAACCGCGCACATCGCAATACTGACAAACCTGACTGATACCTTGCGCCGGCAGCGCCGCCCCCTGTTTGATTGCGGTCATATTGTTGATGATGGAAATTGTTAACTCCTGCTGCCAGTTTGCGTAATCGTTCGCGCTGACATGATCAATTTTGTCGCCGGTTTTTTCCAGCGCAACGTAATGGGCTGACGTGATGGTCGTTTGATCCGTTCCAGCCAGCAAACCATAAAATGGCAGTTGCTGATCTTCAGCCAGTTGCAATTTTTTATTCAGGCTGGTTTTTGAATTGGTTTTGTAATCCAGTACTGCAACATCGCCATCCTGATTATTATCAAGGCGATCTATTTGTCCGCGCAAAGTAATTTGCCCTCGATTCTCGCCACGATGTTGCTCATCCTCCCATTGCAGATTTTTTTCGAGCCACACTTCGCCCATTTCAAATTGCCATCCAGATTCTGCATAGCGCTGACTCCAGGCCACATACGCAGGTATTACTTTCTCCCAGCGCTTGCTATATCCCAGCGCAGCCGGATTGGTCATTAAAATTTCCGCAAACGCGGCTTGAGAAATCGCAGTCAGCAAACCTTCCTGTTTGTCATGCGGATAAAGTTCGGACTGCGCTTTTAATGTGTCATGATAAGTTTTCAGAATCGCGTGCAACCACCCACCGTAGTCCCGTTTTTCCGGCATATCCGATAACGTGTCCAGTGATGACAAACCCAGCATACGCGTGGCAAAAAATTGATAAGGGCACACGATAAAGCTGTTGTACCCGCTGGCAGATAAGGTAGTCGGCGTCAGCGCCGGCGCTGCGGGCCGCGGCTGTTGCAATGTGATTGCGGCTAGCGTTTGGGTAGTTAACTGCACGTGATGCGACGGCAGTTGCGGCATGCCGCCCTGTTGCATACATAAATTCAACCGCTCTATCCACGGACTGACAGGATTATCTTCAGCGCGCTGCTGACGCTGCCAGCTCAGCACCACATCCCGATTGGTCGCGAGCAGTTCGGTAAAGTCGCGCAATTGCTGACGTTGGCGTTGCTCGCGTGTGATCAGGCCGCATTCGCGTCGCACGGCATTGGTAAAAAATAACACCTCCTGCGGTTGCGACGGCAAGTGACCGGCGTCGCAACCGACCATTAATATCGCCTCGAAACGCCTTAATCTGGCGCCGTTTAACGGCAACATCACGACGCGCTGATCCTGTTTGTCGCCGATGAACGCGGTTCCTTCCAGTTGCAGATTGATGAACACGCGCCACTCGGCAAAGGAAAACGTTTCCGGCACTGCCGCGCAATCTTGCTGCAGTTGTTCCAATAACTGCGCAACCTGCACGCCGGCTGCGTCTTGCTGCCAACTACTGGCAATGCCAAATTCGATTAAAGACTGCTGCGTTAATCCCAGCCACTCCGATAATTTTTTTCTCTGCGCGTACTGACCGGCATTGCGTTTTAGCTGTGCGCACAGTGATGCGCATGCCGGCAACGGTTCCAATGTCGATTTTTCTAACGCAGCGATCATGGCTTCCCAGCCGCCCATCACATTTGCGCGCAGCAGCGTCATTTCTATTGCCATCACCCAGCCCGCTTTTTCCTCAAATCCGGCCATGCTGTGCGGTGAAAAATGCGGCGACTTAATCAGATCCAGCAGCACCATCGTATCTGCACGCGTTACGATCACATCAAACCAGGCGGCCAATACCGAGGCGGCACGGGTGGTCGACAACTTCCAGCCGGTTTCGTCAGTCACATGCACCTGGGCACGTTCCAGCAAAGCGCGTATCCGCCGTGCCACGACGCGATCCTGCGCAACCAGGGCGATACTGGATTTACCCTGTTGCAGCCATTGCAGTACGGTTTGCGCGCCCCACTGCGCTTCCTGCTCCAGACTATCTGCTGCAATGATCGCAATCCGATTGCGTGGTGCCTCAATCTGGGCACCATGCATCTCTACTTTTTCATCCTCTTCTTTTTCAACCAGCTCTTGCCATGCCTGCGCAAATACCGGTTCCAGTGCAGTGCTGCGCCAATCCAGACTGATTACCTGTACTGACTGTTTGTTTGCATAGGCCGCTAAAAACTGCTGATCTAATCCCTCCGGCTGCACCGGATTAATCCAGATTAACGGATCGGGTGCACGGTCAGCCAGCTGCAACAGGCGCTGAAATCGCAAACTGATCGCATCCTGTCCATCCAGCTGGCTCTGCCAGATCTGCCACACCAGTTGCGCTTCGTCTGATAACAGCTGTTGTGCCGGCATGGGCAGTTGCGCCAAAGCCTGCTGCCAGGTCTGTTCGATATTTTTTCCATCAGTTGCGAGCGGCAGCATGGCCTGTGTGAGCTCATCCGACAGCGTAATTAACGTTTGCGCGAGCGGCAGCAGGTCAGTATTTTTACGCGCTGAAAATAATTTTTTGAGCCAGGCATGCTCGCGCAACTGCGCATACAAGGTCATCAACCGCTCACCTTCGGAGATGGGTCTGTCTGACAACGTTGGCGGTATCTGCATATCCAGCCAGGCGGACAAGGTATTAAAGCGCGGCGGAATAAAGTGTGCGCCCAACTCGTCTGCCATCGCCCTGGTTAGCCATTGCGCATGCTCGAAGGCCGGCACTATGACGCGCAAGGCAGAAAAATCGAGTGCGGGATTGTCGTCGGCCTTGTTTCGGATTAAGTGACGCGCGCACTGCGTCCAGAACTGATCTGAAGGCGGAAACAATACCGGGGAATTTAACATGTGAACTCTGACGAAAAATGACAGGCTATTCTATGCGAGAAGTGACCGATGTTTTAAGGCGCGTGCACATCGCCGGTTATTTAATTTTCAAACGCCTGCCCTGCCATTATCAAAAAAATACTAAGAGATTATTGACGACGCATTTTTCCGCACGCGTGAAGTTCGCAAAAATTAGTTTGCCGAAAAAAATTATCTGGCTATTCACACATTTCATAAAAATGGAGTATTATGCGATTTCTCTACCTCGCTACGCACTGCATTAGTGTCAGGTTCAAACCCCACCCTAAGACATCATCAGGACCATGGGTCCGAACGACTGGTAGCAAAAACACCTTTACACACCCATTTATTAATTCCCCTCATACCGAGGAATCCATGAGCGAAAATATCAAACACATCTCTGACGCATCTTTTGAATCCGATGTATTAAAATCCGACAAACCGGTACTGGTTGATTTCTGGGCAGAGTGGTGCGGCCCCTGCAAGATGATCGCGCCTATCCTCGAAGAAGTCGCAAAAGAATACGCAGGTAAAGTAGTCATCGCCAAAATGGATGTCGACTCAAATCAGGATACGCCTGCCAAATTTGGCGTTCGCGGAATCCCCACTTTGATCCTGTTTAAAAACGGCGTCGCAGCAGCACAAAAAGTAGGCGCATTGGCCAAAGGTCAGCTAACCACTTTTATCGACAGCAATCTGTAATACCGAAATCATTACGCGGCAACCTGTCAACTTTGCCGCGTAATTAATAAAAATAACCCAATAATTTTCACACCACGTTGTACCTCCCCCACCACTATTCCCATCTCGGGACACTCAAAAATGCATCTATCTGAATTAAAGGCGTTACACGTCTCAGCACTGCTAGAAATGGCAATTGGCTTAGACATCGACAACGCAGCCCGTATGCGCAAACAGGAATTAATGTTTGCGATTTTAAAAAAACGCGCCAAACAAGGCGAACAAATTTTTGGTGATGGCGCACTCGAAGTCCTGCCCGACGGGTTCGGCTTCTTGCGCTCACCGGATGCCAGCTATATGGCCTCCACCGACGATATCTATATCTCCCCGTCGCAGATCCGCCGCTTCAACCTGCACACCGGCGACTCCATTGAGGGCGAAGTCAGAACCCCGAAAGATGGCGAACGCTACTTTGCGCTGGTTAAAGTTGACAAGGTCAACGGCGAATCTCCGGAAGCATCGAAGCACCGTATTCTTTTTGAAAACTTGACGCCGCTGCACCCGAATAAAGCGATGTGCTTAGAGCGCGATATGCGCGGCGAAGAAAACACCACCGGGCGTGTCATTGACCTGATCGCCCCTATCGGCAAAGGTCAGCGCGGCCTGTTGGTCGCCTCCCCGAAATCCGGCAAATCCGTGATGCTGCAACACATTGCGCATGCCATCACGGCCAATCATCCCGACGTGACATTAATCGTACTGCTGATCGACGAACGTCCTGAAGAAGTGACGGAGATGCAGCGCTCGGTGCGCGGTGAAGTCGTGGCGTCAACCTTTGATGAACCGGCGACCCGTCACGTACAGGTCGCTGAAATGGTGCTGGAAAAAGCCAAGCGCCTGGTAGAAATGAAAAAAGATGTGGTGATTCTGCTGGATTCCATCACCCGTCTGGCACGTGCGTACAACACCGTCATTCCCGCTTCCGGCAAAGTATTGACCGGTGGTGTGGACGCGAATGCCTTGCAACGTCCAAAACGCTTCTTTGGTGCGGCACGTAACGTCGAAGAAGGCGGCTCGCTGACCATTATCGCCACCGCGCTGATTGAAACCGGTAGCCGTATGGATGACGTGATTTACGAAGAATTCAAAGGTACCGGCAATATGGAGGTCCATCTGGAACGCCGTTTGGCTGAAAAACGTACCTACCCGGCGATCAATCTGAACAAATCCGGTACCCGTCGCGAAGAACTGCTGATTAAACCGGACCAGCTGCAAAAAATCTGGGTGTTGCGCAAATTGCTATACAGCATGGACGAAATTGAAGCAATGGAATTCATTTTAGACAAGATGAAGGGCACCAAGAACAATGCAGAGTTCTTTGAGATGATGCGTCGCTAGGCACTCCATGCTAATTTAGGTATAATCGCGGGCTCGGCTACATCGGTAGCCGATTTCAAATCAGGTAAGTGGTACTCAATCGGGTCAAGAAGCAGGTCGACCGCCGAAGTGATTATTGGCTACCAAACTTTATTTAGAGGCAATTATGAAAGACGGTATACACCCAAATTATCGCGAAGTCGTTATTCAAGACATGTCGATCGATTTTAAATTCATCACGCGTTCAACAATCAACACACGCGACACGATTGAATTTGAAGGCAAAACATATCCACTGGTAAAAATCGAGGTTTCTGCTGAATCCCATCCTTTTTACACTGGTAAACATAAAATTGTTGACACCGCTGGTCGTGTTGATAAATTCCGTAAGAAATTCGGTACTGTCGGTTCTAAAACTGCTGTTAAAGACGAATAAGTTAACTGCGGCGATTTAGCGCTACAAAATAAGTGCCACAAAAAAGCAGCTTCGGCTGCTTTTTTATTGCACGCTCGGTCACATCAGCGTAAATTCTCTGCACTTGTTACCGACAAGAATAATTCAAACTCATCCATTAATGAAACCAGTCCGCCTCCCCGCTTCCGCCACGCGTGCGCTTCCTCGATTGGGAATATTTGCGCTTTGTCTGCTGTATATTCTGCCAGGCCTGATCGGCCGCGATCCCTGGAAAATCGGTGGCGATGCGACCAGCTTCGGCATCATGTGGACCATGGCGCATGGCAGTTGGCAAGACTGGTTGCTGCCGCATATTGCAGATCTCGCGACACCGCAGAACGGACCATTGACCTACTGGATAGGCGCCTTGTGCATCAAGCTATTTGGCTGGATGATCGGCGATGAAGCGGCGGCACGCATTGCCTGCCTGATGTTCTTTAGCCTCGGCGCCGCTTCAGTCTGGTACGCCACGTTTACTCTGGGGCGCAGGCAGGAAGCACAACCGCTGCAACTGGCATTCGGCGGTCAACCATCGCCTAAGGATTTCGGTCGCACTCTTGCTGACGGTGCGCTGTTAATTTATTTGGGCAGCTTGGGCTTACTGATACATAGCCACCTGACCAGCCCGGTTGCACTGCAAATTTCATTGGTAGCGTTTGTGCTTTACGTTGCGATCCGCTTATTTGACCGTACAACTGAGCGCACAACTGAAAGCACCGCCGGGCAACCGCCTGAACGTCCAGCGTCGACCATTAAATACGCACTGATCTTAGGCGTTGCGCTTGCTGCATTAATATTGACACGCGGCTGGATTGTTCCTCTTACTTTATGGGCGACCTGTCTGGTCATCGCAGGATTTCGTTATAAAAGATTGCTGCCGCTTCTGGCGTTAATCGCACTCCCGATCGCGCTTGCCGTTGCGGCGATATGGCCGCTGCTCTGCAATACACTGCATCCGTTTGGCAGTTCGCCATTTGATGCATGGATGACCTGGAACAAGCGTGAATTTTTCCGGCCCAGCTACACCAGCCTGCATTACTTCATCAAATACAGCGCGTGGTTTACCTGGCCGGCATGGCCGTTTGCCGGTTGGGCCGTGTATGCCTGGCGCAAACAGACGACCGCATTGCATATCGCTCTGCCGCTGGGATTTTTGGTTGCCCTGGTCGCACTGGCATTTTGCAGCCCGTATGCGGAACAGAGCAGTTTGATTCCGCTCATTCCGCCGTTATCGATACTGGCGGCTTTCGGTTTGCCGACCATGAAACGCGGCGCCATCAATGCGGTCGACTGGTTCTCCGTGATGGCGTTCAGCTTGTTTGCAATCTTTATCTGGCTGAGCTGGATCGCCATGCAGTTCGGCTGGCCGGAGCAAATGCATAACAATGTGTTTAAAACCGTACCGGGCTTTACTGCGCAGTTCAATCCGATCTTATTTTTTATCGCATTTGCCACGACCTGCGCGTGGCTAAAGCTGGTGTACTGGCGCCTGTCCCGTCACCCCAGGGTGCTGTGGCGTGCCGTGGTGCTATCCAGCAGCGGCGTGATTTTATGCTGGCTGCTGACGCTGACATTGTTTACACCGTGGATAGATTATCGCGTCAGCTACCGTCCCTTAGCTGAAGAAATCGTTGCGCATTTACCGGCGCACTACAACTGCGTCGAGACCAATGTCGGTACCGCACAACTGGCTTCATTTGCCTTTTTCGGCAAAATCCATTTTGCCGATTTTGGTTCAACCGATTATTGCGATTACTATCTGGCGCAGCGTCGCTCGTCGAAATCCGCTGACTATCCCTACGGCGATCCGATATGGGAAGGCAACCGGGTCGCGGACAAATCGGAACGGTTTATGTTATTTAAACGGAATTAAGATAGTTGACGATGCAGGTTGAAGAGTCGGCTTGAAGAGTTGGTCGAATAGAAAATTAAATTTACTTGCATCAGATCTACAAATACAGCATAATAGCGGACTCGATTTACCCTGCCCGGGTGATGAAATTGGTAGACGTAGGGGACTCAAAATCCCCCGCCGCAAGGCGTGCCGGTTCGAGTCCGGCCCCGGGCACCAGGATTCTGGTAAAAAAGCACTGACTTCGGTTGGTGCTTTTTCATTTCTGCCACTCGTCTCAAGGAGAGTGAATTGGTTCAATCATTCCTCGTTTCTGCCAGCGTTGTCGCATTAGCCGAAGTCGGCGATAAAACACAATTGCTGTCACTCGTCCTTGCTGCCCGTTACTGTAAGCCCCTGCCAATCGTTCTTGGTGTGTTGGTTGCTACCATCGTCAATCACGCAGGCGCTGGTGGAATCGGCACCCTACTTTCAGGTGTTCTAAGTCCAAACATCTTGAATTGGGCGGTAGTTGCTTCATTTGTTCTGATGGCGGGTTGGATTCTGGTTCCTGACAAACTCGACGAAGGCGAAATCGCAATGCCCAAGAAAGCTATGGGTGTATTTGGAACAACGGTCTTCACATTTTTTCTTGCCGAAATGGGTGACAAAACTCAGGTTGTCACTATTGCTTTGGCTGCTCGTTATCACGATTTTTTCAGTGTGGTCGGTGGCACTACTCTCGGTATGATGTTGGCTAATGTACCTGTCATCTATTTCGGCAGTCGATTTGCTGACCGATTGCCAGCAAAGACCGTCCATATCGTCGCCGCAGTTATCTTTGTAGTGCTTGGGGGTATGGCGTTACGGAATGCTTTGGTCGGTACGCCGTTGGCGTAATCGAACAGTGCGGCATCTATTTTAACGCTGGTTTAAAAGATCAGCCCAGTTGAGATGTTGCCCAATGTTTTCCAGAATTGAAGTATCAAGAAATCTACCCCTCAGTTCTTCTTGGCAGTCGGCCATATATTGTATTACACGCTCAAATATCTCCGCATTTGTAGAACCAAAATCTATTTCGATCTCTGGGGCAAGTTTATGAGTTACAAACTCAAATTGCTTAGCTCTGGATTTTCGTATTGATCTGCCAGCGACTTGATAATACTCGCCACGAATCTGTGAACCAAGAAAATGAAGTTTTATATACCCGATAATCTCGTTGAACTCCCAGCAGCCCCCATACTTCCTCCTTAAGTGGTCTTCAAAAATAGTCTTATTGGCTGGATTTTCTTTGTAATATGCCTCTTTCAGTCCAAGCGATTCTGATGTGTCTGGGAACATTATCTTTTCTATATACATACTCCGTTCCGCGTAATACTTCTTGGAAGTTAAGCGATACACAGGTATGTCTAAGAAAAAATTTTCCATAATTATCTACCAACATATTTTTATGCTCCGAATAGGCAGTATCACTTAATTTAAGTGATCGCCACAACATCCACTTTGCTGCTGAACTGGTGAACATTTCACTGCGCCATATGAACAAAAAACGCAGCAGTCACCTGTCTTCGGACGCAGTAAAGATTTACAGTAGCTACATTCATAAAAAACTGACAGGCATCGACTGGCATAGTCTCCAACTTAGTCAGATTACATTCTGGACAGGTGAATTTTGTTTCAAGAATAATTTTCACTGTATTTTTCCCTGAATTTTCTGTTGTGCGTATTTTGATACTGGTTCAGATTTTCACCTTTTTCTGCTACACATATGATGAACGGGATTTTATGAGTTCAAACCAGTCAGTTCCCTCTCCTTTTTTTCGCTTAACTTCATACGATTCAAACGCTGTATCAAATGGCATAAATAAATCCTAAGCTTTCGTTACTAATATCCCAAGAACAATATCAGAAAATACACTGTAGCAATACATAACATTTGACTTGATTGTTGAAAATGTATTAGGGACACGATTTAAAACAGTGCAATAGGGTAGGGCCATATGCCACAGTCAAAATACCCAACAAAACTGTTGCATACTCTGTCGCGAAATTGGAATTTGTGTTGCACTTAGCCGAATAGACTTTATCGCAACACTAACGAAAGTTAATTTATTATTAGTGATATTTCTTACCTGCGGGTATCAACAAACGAACAAACAGTCCAAAATCAGCCGGCGGCTGGCAGATTGATCGGGAATTTGCACACGAAGCAGCCATCGGAACTATGGCTGCGTCACACCGGGCTGGATGAGCAGCTTGCGCTGCGTATGTACGCAAGGGTGTCGCTCTGGTTGTTTACGCACTTAATCGTGTAGGGCGAAGCAACGCAGATGTGCTAACTCAAATTGACTTGTTGTCAGACCGTGGGTACGGCCTGTAATTCTTAAACAAGGTTTTGATACTGATACCTCGACTGGCAAGCTAGGTTTGACAATGTTCGCGGCGTTTGCCGAGTTCGAAGATGGAATTACAAGGCAACGACAAATCGAATGAATTGCCCGGGCCTACCGTTCGTCAATATTGCGCCACTGGTACCCAATGCGGTGCTACATAATTGTGCTAATTAGCGAATCAAATTCTTGTTTCATTTGATCCGTAAAAAAAAGCACATGGCCTTTTGAGTTCAGGCAGACAAATTCGCCGCTGAATTCGTCTATTGTGATGCCATCCATGTAGACCGGATGAACATCAATTCTGCGCCGCAGGCGTTCAATCCAGTTTTGAACTCTGACATTCTCTGCCCGAATTACCCCAAGCCGTTGACCAAATATATCAATCCGATATAATCCCAACCATGCACATCATCTCTCTAAAAATGCTCCGCGAATTCTGGCAAAAACACCCAGAAGCGGAAAAGGTACTACGCGAATGGCACACCATCGTAGAGCACGTTGAATTCAGAGACTTTCATCATGTGCGGCAGTTCTTCAATTCTGCCGATTATGTCCCGCCATATACGATCTTCGATCTTGGCGGCAATAACTTCCGGTTGGTAGTACTTGTCCGATACCGATACAAAAAAATTTATGTCCGCAAAGTCATGACCCACAAAGAATACGACACCTGGAACAAACTTAATCGCAAAGGGAAGGTGTAACTATGCAAGCCATCTATCCTCAATTCGACATCAAGACTATCCAATCATCGTGGAAGAAGCTGGACGCTGTCGCGCATCTGCGACCAGTTCGCAGCAACAAGGAATACGATCGCATGGTGAAGCTGATGAACTTCCTGTTGGATGCTACCGGTGAAAATGAGGAACACACCTTGTCCGGTTTGCTTGATTTGGTCAGTGATCTGGTTTCGCGCTATGAACAGACGCATTACGCCATCGACCGGGCGGAACCTAGAGACGTATTGCAATCATTAATTAATGCTCGTGGCTTAAATCAGGATGACTTGGCGGAGATCGTTCATCAGAGCAATTTATCTGCCATTCTTGCGGGAAAAAGAAATATCAGCGCCTCCATGGCCAGCAAATTAGGTAAGTTTTTTGGAATCAGCCCTGCCGTGTTTGTACCAAAGTAAACGTGATTTTATTTTGAGCGTTAATGCGCGACAGGTGAATGTGCATACCCTGTATCAATTATTTCTGACAACTTCCCCGGGAAGCAAACCAAATCTGGAGAGTAGTTATGCCAACCAAAGTTGAATCCATATCTACCGATGTGATCGCCATCGTCCAAGTTCCGCATGATTTGAACGCGCTTTGAAAGGACTACTCGACAATGAAATCTCGATCCATGAATAAGAAAATCATTCTCAACCAGGAGGACGACAGGCGAAGTCTGTCTAAAACGACTGTCATCAAAGACAAGAAGCGAATTCGCGAAATTGTCCGCGCTATGCACAGCATTCCCGTAATAGACGATCGTCCCATGGATGAAATTCTGTATGACAAAGATGGAATGTCCAAGTGACTATGTTGAACAAGCGTAAATTGGTGTTGCCCTCCGATGAAGAGGATGACGCGATCAAGGCCGGTATAGCTGCCGACCCAGACGCTCGCGAATTGACGGAGGCGGAATTCAAACAACTGCGTCCGATGCGTGGTCGTCCGGTTGGAAGTGGGAAAAAAGTACAGGTGACAGTGCGATTTGACACAGATGTTATCGAGGCATTTAAACGAGCCGGTGATGGTTGGCAAACCAGGATGAATGATGCGCTTAAAGATTGGCTGAAGACACATCACGTCTGATCTGGAATTACTATTCACACGTATATTATTTTTTTGTGGCTTTTATCCTTTTCACATAAGCATGGTGACTTATTCCCGCGTTTTTGTCGCAGTGACCGACACTTGACTACGTTCAGCGTCGGTCATAATGGTTCCGGTAAAGTTCGGCCTCAACACACTTGCGCCTGATCCGGAAAATTTCCCTGTCATGTCCAGGTTGGAAAAATCAGGGCCCTTCAAGTGCGTGTTTTCCAGATTCAGCGTATCGCCCCGCGCCAAAACCTGGGCCATTGAATCATTCAATTCACTTCCGTATCCCAAATCGTCAGCCTGACTGAACATGGTGGCGAGAGCGTCGCGTGAGAACTCAGGAGTAGTGAGCCCGAATTCCCAGGCGTTCTTGACTTGCTCATAGTGCGTATCCCTGATCACGTTGCCTGATTCATCAAGATGCAGGGGTTGCATGGCGACATGCGCCGCTTCGGCCGGATCCAGGTATGAACCGATAATATTGACCAGGTCTGTGAGCAGACCGGTACTGTCCTCCACTTCCTGATTGAGCAATTCAAGCGATGATTGGGCTGGCGCGAAGTCATGTGAACCGTGAACAAATGATGCTCCCATCATATTTTCCGCAGTCGGCATGACGGTTGAAACCACGTTTTCGTAATGACATTCCCAATCCAGCGGCTCCACCACACGCAATCCGCTCAATTCGGTGTTGGTCAAATTGGTATTGGTAAAGTCTGCCCTGAACATTTCGGCATGTTGCGCCGTGAATTGGCCTTCCATATTCAGCCCGCTAAAATCTGGCGCGACCAGATCGGTGCGCCCCAAATCAATGGTCTCACCCTTATCCAGAACGTTCCGCATTGATTTATTCAATTCACCTGTGTAGCCGAGGCGATAAGCCTGTTCGAACATGATGTTGATCGCTTCACGAGGGAAAAAGGACGTGACCAGTCCGTATTCCCACGCGCCCTGGACTTTTTCGTTGTGATCATCCTGGATTACGTTGCCTGATTCATCGCGATGCAGTGGTTGCACCGCCAACTGAACCACCCGGCCAATGGCAGGATAGGATGCGATAAAGTCGGTCAGAGCCTGTGTTGGTTTGATTGCGGACAGTAAATCCGGTGTGACCGAAATGTCGTGTGCTTGCTGCGCTGGCGCAAACGATGTCATTGAAGCGAAGTGCATATGTGGGTTCCCTTGACTGTTCTGATTACTTTTTGGACCTGGATAGTGAGGGAGAACCGATGCAGATGCCAATTACCGAATGCCCAATCAGGAATAACGGAAACCTATGCATGGCCGTCCGGTTGGAAGTGAGGAAAAAGTACCGATGGCGGAACTACAATCTCTGCATTTATTTCTGCATCAAAACCAATGAATTCGCTTGAAATTGCGAATATGCCATTGTTAAATTGAATTTCAAAACATAGATTTCAAATACAATTCACTCAATCTGACTTCAGGCAATTATAAAAAATAATCCCGCCTCTGTAATTCGAACAAACTTAATCAAACGAACATAAGTTCTGCCCAATATGACGTCCAAGAAAATCAAGTCAACCGATGAGGTTGATCCCCAAAAATTTAGGCCTCACGGAAGAGCCACGTTTACAACGGATGGCAATCTTCTGATTTGCGAAGCCCAAGGACCATTTAATAAAGAACTCATCGCGGCAATTGCAGATATTGAATTGGGTCTGGTGTATGAGATGCAGAAATGCGGTCAATGGGCGGATATTATCGTTATCAAAGAAAATGCCACGGCATCTCCGGACTGCCTGGATGCATTTACCGAATACCTGACGACACTAGGCAGGTCCAATTTGCATTCGCTCGTCACTGCCATGGTAATCGGTGATGATGTTTTTGGCGCCGATGTAATGACCAGTCAATTCATCGATGCCTATGCAGACGCAGGACTAAACCTGACCGTATTTAAAACGCTGAATGATGCAAAGGTCTTTGTTAAATTGCATCTATAGTGAGAGATTCGGCGTAAGTAACTTGATTTCAGAATAACTTCACCACTTGCAGGGAAAAAATTACCGGTAATCGCTGTAAGAGTCGCTGTCTCACCTTTAAAAGATAAGGCAAGTCACGGGTTTCGTGGATCAGTTTTAGATATACCTAAGTACCGTGAATTAACTTGGTGTGATCAACGTCCTGCCAAATCTTATAGCCCATATGTGTGGTAATCCGCATCAATCCGAATTTTGCGGAGATTTCAAAATCGATGAATGTGTTCGGTGCGCGAGTTGAGAATGCAGCCGATCTCGATCAGGCTTTGCGCGCGGCAATGTATAGCGATCACTCGACATCCAAATGAACCGTCGGCATGCTACCCAGTAAAGCCGCGCGCGTCTTGGCGCTGTCGAGTTGATCCAGCCACCATTTGAGCGCTTTGCCACGTGCAGGGCCTGCAGCACCCGATCCTTTGCGCCACGCATAGCTGACGCGTGCTGTCACCTTATCCGAGCGTTCGACGCGCTTTTCCACCAGCCTCCCGGTCTTGATATACGGCGCTGCCAGACATTCCGGTAAAAATCCGCAACCTATGCCGCGCAGCTGCGCTTCCAGTTTTGCCTGCATATTCGGGACGGTAAACACATCCTGACCGCCCAACAGACCCAATGTCACCCCGCTGCCACGTTGCACCGAATCAGCCACTGCCACAGCACGATGCTGCCGTATCAGTTCATCGCTTAACGGTTCTGCTTCATGTGCTAGCGGATGATGCGGTGCAACCGCATAGATAAACCGTGAGGTACCCAACGGCCGCATCTGAAATCCCGCCGTACTGGCATAGTCGGCTGTAACGCCAATGGCCAGATCAGCCTGACCGGAGGTAAGTGCCTCCAATGTCCCGGACAGTGTTTCGGCACGCAGCTTGACCCGGGTCGGTGGATTCAAGGCGAAAAACGCCTCGCACAATTCGAGTATCACAGTGCGATGGATGATGCTGTCGATGGCGATCGTAAAATTCGATTCCCATCCGGTTGCCACGCGCTTAACCCGATTTGCTACCGCATCGACTTCAGCCAGCAACCTGGTGCCTTCGCGCAGCAGCTCGTGGCCAGCGACGGTGAGTTGCGCCTGACGCGAACTGCGGTCAAACAGCAACACATCGAGCGCATCTTCGATCTGCCGCACCCGGTAAGTCAGCGCGCTAGGCACCATACCCTGAGCGCGGGCTGCGGCGGCAAAACTGCCGGTTTCGGCTATGCTCTGCAACATCGCCAGCGAATCCGGTGTCAGCACGTCGCGCGCGGAGAGTGTGGTTTTCATTTTTATCGCTCCCGATCATTCAAATTAATTGAATGATGCCATCAAATTGACTGCAGCACATGGACAACATAAAGGCATAAAGTGCTCATCACTGGAGGAAATATGATCACCTTACGACAATCTCAGGAACGCGGCTATGCCGACCACGGCTGGTTAAAAAGCTATCACTCATTTTCATTCGCCGGCTATTACGATCCGGCGCATATGGGGTTTGGGAATCTGCGCGTCATCAATGAAGATCGCATTGCGGCCGGCATGGGCTTTGGTACGCACGGTCATCAGGATATGGAAATCATCAGCTACGTCTTGTCCGGCGCGCTGGCGCATCAGGACGATATGGGTAACGGCACCACCATTCCGCCGGGCGACGTGCAACGTCTGAGTGCCGGTCGCGGTATCAAACACAGCGAATTTAACAAACTGAGTGATGGCGACACCCATTTCTTTCAGATCTGGATTATGCCTAACGTGCAGGGGATCAAACCTGGCTATGAACAGAAATCTTTCATTACCCAACCCGGCCTGCTACAGTTGATTGCGTCACCCGATGGTGCACAGGGCTCCATCACGATACACGCCGATGCATCGCTGTATCGCGGATTTTTCGATGGAGCTGATCAGGTCAGTCTGGAACTGAACCCGAAACGCAAAGCATATGTGCATCTGATACGCGGGGCGATACAGGTTAATGAACTGGCTCTGCAGGCAGGCGATGCTGCACTGCTCGACAATGAGAGCGTGCTGAATCTGTCCGGCGCTAAAAATGCCGAAGTTCTGGTCTTTGATCTGGCTGCTTAACCGATACTACAAAGGAAAACATCATGAAATTATTAACGACACTGGCGATAGCCGCTGCACTCACTTTACCGGCAATCAGCCACGCAGACGAATTCAAAACGGTGCAATTAGATAAAAGCACGCTCTCCTTCGGCTACAAGCAGATGGGCGTGCCTATGGATGGACATTTCAAAAAATTTGCCGTGCAGATGAATTTTGACCCGGCCAATCTGACCGCCTCCAAAGCGCAATTCGATCTTGATCTGGCCAGCATTGATGTGGGTTCCGACGAGGGCAACGACGAAGTGATCGGCAAACAGTGGTTCAATATCAAGTCATATCCGAAAGCCACGTTTACTACCAGCAGCATCAAGTCGCTGGGCGGCAATCGCTATGAAGTCAGCGGACCATTAACTATCAAAGGACGTACTAAAATCGTCACCGCACCTGCTACTATCACCATTCAGGGCAAGACCGCAAGTTTTGATGGCGCGTTTGCGATTCAGCGTTCTGATTACAGCATCGGCGAAGGCGAATGGGCCAGCTTTGATACTGTTGCCAACCAAATTCAAATCAAGTTTCACCTTCTGGCCAGTGCCAGCAAATAAGTAGCACCCAGCAGTCCCCTAACCTGTACAACCTCAAGGAGCTTTAAACATGAAATCATTTTCTCAACTTACTCTTGCCGCAGCATTCATCGCCGTATTCAGCAGCTCAGCATTTGCAGCACCAGAAACCTTTGTCATCGACGGTACGCATACCAAGCCGCGTTTCTCGTACAACCATCTCGGCTATAGCACGCAACTGAGCCGTTTCGACAAAGCTACCGGCACCATCGTGCTCGACAAAGAGGCAAAAACTGGCTCAGTCGATGTCACTATCGATATGACTTCAGTCAATACCGGCTCTGACTTATTCAACGGCCACATTCAGGGCGCAGATTTTTTCGATACTGCAAAATATCCGACCGCGACTTTCAAATCCACCAAAGTTAATTTTGTCGGTGACAAGCCAAGCACGGTAGAAGGCAATCTGACTATCAAAGGTGTCACCAAGCCAGTCACCCTGACGCTGAGTTCGTTCCAGGAAATGCAGCACCCTATGCTCAAAAAAGATGCGATCGGCGCCAACGCCAGTACCGTCGTCAAGCGTAGTGATTTCAATGCCAGCAAATATGTGCCATACGTAGGTGACGACGTTACGATTGATATCGCGGTAGAAGCGATCAATCAATAAGATTGAAACTGCACTAAGAATTGAACACACCCGGCAATGCATAAAAACGCATTGCCGGTGCAGGTCTGACGTATTAAATATCAGTCAGTCTATTTGCCGCACTGATCACGGCCAAGATAGATGCGGTAACGATGTTTCGACTAACGCCTACCCCGAACCGGATCGAGGGCTTGTCGTTTATGGCGGCCTCTATAATCGCCAGCGCATTCGCATCTGCACCTGTCCCCATGGCTCTTTCTTCGTAGCTATCGACCCGCAATGAAATCCCCAGCGCATCCACTGCCGCGGCGATAGGTCCGTTACCCTGCCCGCGCAATGTCTGTCGAGTCCCGCGTATGGTAAGTTCCAATTCGATGGTTTGACCGTCTTCATGCAGCGAGTGATGGATGTAGACGATGTGATCCGTCTGCTTTGCAATTCCCCGGAAGTAGGTTTTGCCAAACAGTGCCCAAAGTTCTTCACCATTAACTTCAGATTCGCTGGCATCGGCATGTTTTTGAACGATGCTGGAAAACTCAATCTGCATTCTGCGCGGCATAACAATGCCGCGCTCCCTTTCTAACAGATAGGAAATTCCGCCTTTGCCGGATTGACTATTGACGCGAATGACGCCGTCGTAAGTGCGACCAAGATCCGCCGGATCGATGGGCAGATACGGAACCTGCCACATCCCCTGTTTGGGCTGAACTGCCAGACCTTTCTTGATCGCGTCCTGATGCGATCCGGAGAATGCGGTAAAGACCAGATCACCAACGTAGGGATGGCGCGGATGCACGGCTATCGATGTGCATTCTTCGGCCACGCGCGCCACGGCGTTGATATCTGAAAAATCGAGTTCCGGCTGCACGCCCTGCGTATATAAGTTCAACGCCAGCGTCACAATATCGACGTTGCCACAACGCTCGCCGTTGCCAAACAGGCAGCCTTCCACCCGATCTGCGCCGGCCATTACCGCCAGTTCTGCCGCAGCGACTCCCGTACCCCTATCATTGTGCGGATGAACCGACAAGATAATATGCTCTCTAGGCTGAAGGCGGCTGTGCATCCATTCGATTTGATCAGCAAATACGTTCGGTGTTGCGTTTTCGACCGTGGTCGGCAAGTTAATAATTATCTTGCGATCTGCATTGACGCCCCAGGCGTTGATCGCTGTGTTGCAGGCTTCAAGAGCAACCTCAAGCTCGGTCAAATTAAAGGTTTCCGGTGAATATTGCAGCGTCCATTTAGTCTCTGGATGCGCGTCAGTGAGCTTCTTCAAGTAGCCCACGTGATGCGAAATCAGCTGCATCACTTCCGGAACAGTCATACCGAATACGATTTCACGCCATGCGGGGGCGGTGGCATTATAAATATGAACGATGGCGCGAGGAGCACCTTGCAGTACCTCGACAGTTCTGGCGATCAGGTCTTCTCTGGCCTGGGTCATGACCATGATTTGAACGTCCTCTGGAATCAGGTCATCGTCGATCAGTTTTCTGACAAAATCGAAGTCGATCTGCGATGCGGCAGGAAATCCAACTTCAATTTCTTTAAAACCTATCCTGACCAATTCCATAAACAGCATCATCTTGCGTTCTGCATTCATGGGCTCAAAAAGGGATTGGTTACCATCCCGAAGATCGGTAGATAACCATATCGGCGCCCTGGTAATGGTTTTATTGGGCCACTGGCGGTTATGCAATGGGACTGTGGGTGTTGGCCGGTATTTGGCTGATGGGGTATTAATCATGTGGGCTCCGCAAATCAATGAAAAAATGAACGTAATGTCATCCCCTACAGCCCTTTGCTTTTGCAAAGGCTGATTCGCGGGCCGGAGTTTGGGGGAGGTGTAGAGTTTGGTTAAGCAGCTATGTCGACATGCAAACCCCGGCCGAGCGCTAGTAGGCTCAGCAGCAGTGGTAGGGATAGTAGTCGAAAGTTTTTCATAGTGCGCTGAAGTCTAACATGGTGCTTTGAGGTATGTCTACATGAGCAAGGCTTGCATACTGGTGTTCCGTGAAAATCAGTCTCATCATATGTATAAAAAATCGCATTTTCTATACACATGAATCGGGACATGTATAGAAAATCGAAATTTCTATACATGTGAGAGGCGATGTGTATAGAAAAACTGATTTTTAATACATGAATCAGTATGTGGTTGAGATATAGCGGTGGGTGTTGGCAATCGCCCAAAATTGAGCTCAATTTAATGCGATCATCAACACCTAGTCCATATACTGCATCACCAAATAACAAATATTCAAAACTCTCTACCTATCAAGCTCGAAATAAATTCGTCAGATCCAAAAAAAAACGGGCCCCATGCATCGCTGCGTGGGGCCCGCTTCACACTAGTCCGGCCTGTGTGCTTTACAGCCTGTTTTTTCGGCTTGCTTTGCCGCTTATTTCAGACCGCGATTTTTAAGCATAGGCTCAATCGATGGATCACTGCCGCGCCATGCTTTATACATCGCAGCCAGCTCTTCCGTATTCCCGCGCGACAGTATCATGGCGCGGAAACGATCGCCATTGGCGCGGGTCAAACCGCCGTGGGTAGTGAACCAGTCGAAGGCGTCATCGGCCAGCATCTGGGTCCAAGGATAAGCATAGTAACCAGCGGAATAACCATTGGACCAGATATGCAGGAAATAACTGGAACGATAGCGCGATGGCACTTCAGGCAGATAGATTTTGTCTTTTTTCAATGCCGCTTCTTCAAACTGATGCGCATCCTGCACCGGTGCCTTGGCGCTCAAAGAATGCCAGTCCAGATCCAGCAACGCGGCGGCAGACAATTCCGTCATGTCATAGCCTTTGTTGAAGTTGCCGGCATTTTTCATTTTGTCGACCAAAGCCTGCGGCATCGCAGCGCCAGTCTGGAAATGTTTTGCATAATGTGCGAACACATCCGGATCGGTTGCCCAATGTTCGTTAAATTGCGACGGGAATTCGACAAAGTCACGCGCGGTAGCGGTGCCGGACAAGGTTGGATATTCTTCATCGGCAAAGATGCCGTGCAGACCATGACCGAATTCATGGAACATGGTGATCACATCATCAAACGACAACAGCGCAGGTTGTCCAGCAGCCGGCTTGGTAAAGTTGGCGACGTTGAAAATTACCGGTTTGGTTCCGAATAATTTCGATTGGGTGACGAAGTTATCCATCCACGCGCCGCCGTTTTTATTGTCGCGTTTAAAATAGTCGCAGTAGAACAGTGCCAGCGATTTTCCGTCTTTGTCGAACACTTCAAATACGCGCACATCTTCCTGATACGCCGGTATGTCATGACGCTCTTTAAATGTCAGGCCGTATAACTTGTTGGCGGCATAGAACACACCGTTTTGCAGTACGTTGTTGAGTTCAAAATAGGGACGGATCTGGCTTTCATCCACATCGTAACGCTCTTTCTTGACCTGCTCGGCGTACAGATTCCAGTCCCATGGTTGCAGCTTGAAGGTCGGCTGTTTTAACGCAGCCTGATCAGCATCAATTTTTGCCTGAATATCTTTGGCTTCATGCTCGGCACGGGCGGTTGCGGCAGGTACCAGCTTTTGCATGAATCCAATTGCCGCTGCAGGTGTTTTTGCCATCTGGTCGTCTAAACGCCACGCCGCATAATTGGCAAAGCCAAGCAATTTTGCTTGTTGGGCACGATTTGCGGCAATGTCGGCGATCAGTTTGCGTGTATCGTTTTCATCGCCCATTTCGGTGCGGTTCCATGACGCCATAAACAAAGCCTGACGCGTAGCGCGGTCGGTCAAATCCTGCAACGCCGGCTGCTGCGTGGTGTTTTGCAGAACCAATACATATTTGCCTTCCGGCAGACCGCGATCTTTGGCAGCCTGTGCCGCTGCAACGATTTCAGCATCGGATAATCCGGCAAGCTGTTCTTTGCTGTCCACCACCAGCGCGGCCTTTGTAGTCGCATCGCGCAGCTTGTTATTGAACTGTGCCATTAAGGTTGATTCCGCTTCATGCAGCGCCTTCAACTTGCCCTTGTCAGCGTCTGACAGCTTTGCGCCGGCCAGCAGAAAATTACGGTAGACCACAGTCACCAGACGCGCCGATTCCGGATCGAGTTTTAATTTGGCGAGTTGTTTATGTACTGCGTCTATGCGGTGAAACAGTGTGCTGTTGAGATAAATGGCATCTTCATGTGCGGCCAGCTTCGGCGCGACATCTTCCTGCAACTTCTGTAAAACCGGGTCAGTATTTGCGCTGGTGATCGCATTAAATGTCTGCAGTACGCGCGTCAGCAACTGGCCGGATTTTTCCAGAGCGACATAGGTATTTTCAAAAGTAGGGGCGGCAGTATTGTTGGCAATCTGCGCAACTTCTGCATCGTGCTGTTTGATGCCTTCATCGATGGCGGGCAGGTAATCGCTGTCTTTGATCTTGTCGAACTGCGGCGCCTGAAACGGCAAGGGGCTGGCAGCATAGAACGGATTGTCGGTGATGGGTTCTGCAAATACACTGGCTGAACTTGCTATTGCCATGGTGGCGGCAATCATAGTCAGCTTAAAATTCAGGTGAAAATTGGTCATTTATTTTCCTTAAGTGGCATCGGGTAGGACGCCGCATTGTTGATAACGAATGGGGGTGGTACTCAAAAAAAAAGACGAGTATCCGCTCCTTATCGGCAGCTGTCAAACGCACCAGGCCGGGCATCAATGACATGTAATTTTGCTATGCACATCCCATGGTATTGCCGAAAGCGGTCTGCGGTTTATACTTCACCCTCATCGAGATCAACAGGGCATCCCAACTTATGTGTGTTAGTTTTCAAACCGTGACGCCACAGCAGCTCACCCGGCATTTTAAAACGCCGGTCTCAACCGACCTGGAATGGAAAGACGAGACCTGGCAAGACTATGCCGCGCCTATCATAGTCGGTGATGAACATGGCCGGCACGCCTTGCTTGGCCTGTACAGCATGATCCCAAAAAAACATATCCCGGCAGGCAGAAAACGTTTCAGCACCATGAATGCACGCGCTGAAACCATCGCTACGTTGCCCAGTTTTGCGCCATCGTGGCGTATGGGCCAGCTTTGTTTGGTGCCGATGTCGGGGTTTTACGAGCCGAGTTATGAATCAGGAAAAGCACAGCGCTGGCGCATCGGCATGGCGGATGAATCTCCATTTGCCGTAGCGGGTCTGTTTCGTTCGTGGCCGGAACCGGATGGAGCCACATCGTATTCATTTACTCAAATCACGATAAATGCCGATGCACATCCTGTGATGAAGCGTTTCCAGAAACCTGAAGATGAAAAGCGTTCTTTGGTTATCCTGCCGCCTGAAAGTTACAACGAATGGCTTAGCTGTCGTAATCCTGAAGATGCAAAATCATTGTTAAAAAATTTTCCGGCAGAGCTGATGAGTACCCGGGAAGTGCAAAAAGAAGTGACGAACAAATCCATCGTGTCCGCCAATTTTGATTTGTTTTGAATCACCACTAGCTCAATGACTCTGCGACTCTGGCCTTGCCATTTACGCCACGCAATCATTTAATTCTTGCTCCTTGACGTTATTGGCACACACAAATATACTGTGTTTATATACAGTATAAAAATGCGCCACAGGGAAGAATTATGTCAATCTCACAACAGTCAACTGGCTTATCGGGTCCTGCCCGCAACACTGGCGCCGATTTCCCCGGAGTGTGGCGCGCGAACGAACTCGCCGTCAGCAGGACCGCGACCTACCCTACCGGCTTCAATGCATTCGATAACGAACTTCCCGGCAAAGGCTGGCCTCGTTCTGCGCTCATCGAATTACTGCTACAGCAGGCAGGTGTGGGTGAAATGCAGTTGCTCAAACCCGTACTGACCGGATTATCCAGAACACAAAAAATAGTTCTGGTTCAGCCGCCGCATCTGCCGCAGGCGATGGCCTGTAAAAACTGGGGAGTTCGCATCGACAATCTGTTCTGGATCAAGACCACAAGTGCAGCGGACGGACTGTGGGCAACCGAACAGATACTGAAAAACGGCAGCTGCGGCGCCGTCATTTTATGGCAGGCGAATGTGCGCACCGAATCGTTACGCCGACTGCATCTGGCCGCACAAAGCACCGATACCTGGCTGTGGTTGATGCGGCCACTGGCAGCGCACATGGATGCCTCGCCGGCGCAGTTGCGCATTGCGTTACGACCGGCAGCGGGCGGTGTTGCGCTGGACATCGTCAAACGGCGCGGCCCGAACACACAGCAACTGTTATTTATTCCGCTGGTCGACATGCCGGCGTCCCGTCACTATCCGGAACAAGAAAATGCGCCTGTGGTTATGCGTACACGTCCCGCTGTTGCCGCTCGAAGCGATACGTCCCTCTTGGTCTGAACCGGGGTGTTACGCCGTCTTGCAGCAGCAACGCATACTGGTTGCGTCACGCGAAGCACTTCGCAGCGGCGTACGTTACGGCATGCGCGCGGGCGGCGTGACGGCTGTATCGCCCACTACCGTTATCCTGGACAGAAATGCAGATAAAGAGGAGATGGCGTTAGAGGCAATCGCCATGGCACTGCTCCAATACACGCCGGAAGTAAGTCGTGCAGATGATTTCTGCATCGTGATGGATGTCTCAGCCAGCCTGACTCTTTTTGCCGGACCGCTGGCCATATGCAGACGTGTCAAGGCCAGCGTCAAGGCACTGGGGTTTACAGTCAATCTGGGCGCAGCGCCGACCGCAACCGGAGCGTGGCTGCTATCCAGATCGCATCGCGAAAAATTGCATCCGCTGCGCCGGCGCGCGTTAGCCATGACAACGCTGACGGCGTTGCTGGATCGTCTGAGTTGCACCGCCTTGTCCGCAACGCAGCCGTATGCAGAATGGCTGTCAGGCATAGGCGCAACTACTCTGGCAGATTTGCGCAAATTACCCCGGCCGGGATTACTGCGCCGTACCGATTTGCATCTGCTTGAAGAAATAGATCGCGCCTACGGTCTGGCTCCCGAACTGTTCGAATGGATAGCAATACCGGCGACCTTTTCAGCGCGGATGGAAACGTTCGACCGTATCGAACATGCCGATGCACTGATGTTTGGCGCAACGCGTTTGATTCTGCAACTGATCGGATGGCTGGTAGCGCATCAGCAGGCGGTATCCATCTTTGCGCTTTTTCTGGAGCATGAGCGTGGCCGTTATGCGATTGCGCCGACGGAAATCGAGATCGGCCTGGCCGAGCCTGCCTGGCATGAAGAGCATTTAATCCGTCTGCTGCAGGAACGGCTGGGTCGGATGAAACTGATTGCACCGGTCATCGCCATCAGACTGGAAGTGCGCAAGGTAACAGCAATGCTGCCGCCGACCATGTCCTTGTTTCCCGAGCCGGGCGGAACGCCGGCGGACTGGAATCGGTTGATCGAGTTACTGATCGCACGGGTGGGGAAAAGCAATGTACTCACGCCAGATTGCATAGCCGATTACCGGCCCGAAATTTGCAATACCTGGGTGCCCGCCACGGATAAATCAGTCACCAGGTTCGCCAACAAAAATGAGTGTGACACTACCGTCGAACGACCCTTCTGGATATTGGCTCAACCAATTGCACTGCTGATGCAAAATGACCGCCCTTTCTATGGTTCCCCGCTGAAGCTGGTGCGCGGACCGGAACGCGTCGAGACGGGTTGGTGGGATAACCAGACGGTCACGCGGGATTATTTTGTCGCACAAAACGCCGAGTCGAGTTGCTACTGGATTTATCTGGAACGAACCTCGGGTCTGACATCGGGGTTGACACCGGGTCTGCCTCCTCCACCGCGCTGGTTTTTACATGGGCTGTATGCGTAGGAGTTAAATCAATGAGTATGACCATCAATTCTTCCTTATCGGAGTACGCCGAACTCCAGTGCTTTAGCCACTATACATTTCTGCATGGCGCGTCGTCGCCTGAGCAACTGGTTCAGCGCGCGGTAAAACTCGGCTATCACAGTCTGGCCATCACTGATGAATGCACTCTGGCCGGCGTAGTCAAAGCCCATATCGAAGCCAAACGACTCGGCCTGCATCTGATCATAGGCAGTCAACTGCGCATCACACCCGAAGACGGCAGCAACGCGTTTACTTTGATTATTCTGGCGATGAATAAAAACGGCTACGGCAATTTATCCGAGCTGATTACGGTGGCGCGCACGCGTGTCGAAAAAGGCAGCTACCTCGCCAGACCGCGCGATATTGCCACCCCTGTCGGTGAGTTCAGTCACCTGAAAGGTCTGCCCGACTGCCAGATCATTCTGGCACCGGATTACGACATCACGTATGAAAAACTGGAGCGTCAAGCGGCGTGGCTGCTGCAATGTGCACCGGGACGCTCGCGCATTGCCATGACCTTACATCATCGTGTGCACGATGACATACACAAAGCGGTAGTCAACGCCGTCGCTGCGGAATACGGTCTGCCGGTGACAGCCACGGGTGACGTGTGCATGCATGTCCGTTCCTATAAACCCGTGCAGGACACCATGACGGCGATCCGGCTCGGCATACCGATTGCGCAATGCGGCTATCAGCTGGCGCCCAACGCCGAACAGCATCTGCGATCACGATTGCGCTTAAATAATTTGTACACGTCGGCGGCATTAAGTGAAACGCTGCGGGTCGCCAGTCTGTGCACGTTTACTCTGGATGAACTGAAATACGAATATCCCGATGAACTGGTACCCGCCGGCGAAACGCCAGGCAGTTATCTGCGCAGGGAAAGTTATATCGGCGCACAGTGGCGCTATCCGGCAGGCGTGCCACAGACCGTGCAGGCGCAACTGGAATATGAATTGAAACTGATCGCCGAAATGCAGTACGAAAGCTATTTTCTGACGGTGTACGACATTGTGCGTTTCGCCCGCTCGCAACGCATTTTATGTCAAGGACGCGGCTCGGCGGCGAACAGCACGGTATGCTATTGCCTCGGCATTACCGAGGTTGATCCGTCACGCGGCACGCTGTTGTTTGAGCGGTTTATTTCCAAAGAAAGAAACGAGCCGCCCGATATCGATGTGGATTTCGAACATCAACGCCGCGAAGAAGTGATCCAGTATATCTACAACAAATACGGGCGCATGCGTGCTGCGCTGACCGGCGTCGTGACCACCTATCGACCACGCAGTGTGTTACGTGATGTGGGTAAGGCGTTGGGCGTCGATTTATCGGTGGTGGACAAAGTGGCCAAGGCCAGTCACCGCTGGAACGGCAGTGCAGATTTGCGCCAGCGCTTGATCGATTGCGGATTCGATCCTGATTCGGCGCTCGCGGAAAAATGGAGTGAGCTGGCCGAAAAGCTGATGCGCTTTCCACGTCATCTCAGCCAGCATCCGGGCGGCTTTATCATTTCTCATTCCAGATTATCGCGACTGGTGCCGATAGAAAACGCCGCCATGGCCGAACGCTCGGTGGTGCAATGGGATAAAGACGATATCGATGCGGTTGGTTTAATGAAAATCGATATTCTCGCGCTCGGCATGTTGAGTTGCCTGCGTCGTACTTTGGAGTTGATCGCACAACGCACCGGTGGACCATTTGAACTACATGACATCCCTGCCGAAGATCCCGCGACCTACGACATGATCAGCCGGGCCGATACGATAGGCGTGTTCCAGGTCGAGAGCCGCGCGCAGATGTCGATGCTGCCGCGTTTGCAGCCCAGGGAATTTTACGATCTGGTGATTGAGGTCGCCATTATCCGGCCCGGCCCGATTCAGGGCGGCATGATACAACCGTATTTGCGACGCCGTCAGGGGCTTGATCCGGTCAGCTATCCCAGTCCTGCGATGGAAGTCGTGCTGAGCCGCACTCTGGGCATTCCGATATTTCAGGAACAGGTAATGCAGATTGCGATGGTCGCCGCCGGATTTTCTGCCGGTGAGGCCGACCAGTTGCGCCGCGCCATGGCGGCCTGGAAACGCAAAGGCAATCTGGGGCAGTTTGAAGATAAATTAATGTCCGGTATGGCCGAACGTGGTTATAGCGCTGAATTTGCTGTTTCGATTGTTGCGCAGATCCGTGGCTTTGCCGAATACGGTTTTCCCGAGTCGCATGCCGCCAGTTTCGCTTTATTGGCATATGCCAGCAGCTGGCTGAAGTGCCACGAACCGGCGGCGTTTTTAACCGCTCTGCTCAACAGTCAGCCTATGGGATTTTATTCGGCATCAGCATTGGTGCAGGATGCGCGCCGCCACGGCGTAGTCGTGCTAGCGGTAGATATCACCATCAGTAATTGGGACAGTAAGCTGGAGCCGGATGATGCCGTGCGTCTGGGCATGAGTAATGTAAAGGGCATGGACCGCGAAGCCGGTTGGCGTATTGAAGAAGCGCGAGCGATCCGGCCATTTTCTGACACGCGCGATTTAGCCAGTCGTGCGCAGCTTAATGCCGGACATATTCAGGCACTGGCGGCCGCCAATGCGCTGGTCACTTTGGCGGGAAATCGCAGACAGGCTTTGTGGCAGGCGGTGAGCAGTGTCCCCGATAAAGGTTTATTGCGCCAGGCTGCGATAGAAGAAGTCGAGATACGGTTGGAGGCGCCGACCGAAGGGCAAGATATTGTGGCAGATTACCGACATGTAGGGCTGACATTGGGGCGACATCCTCTAGCACTGCTGCGCAGCCGATTGTCGGCGCTGCGTTTCTCCACGTCGGAAATATTGCACACCTTTGCCGACGGCAAACTGGCACGCGGCTGCGGCATCGTCACGGTAAGACAACGCCCCCAAACCGCAAAGGGCGTTACCTTCGTTACCATCGAGGACGAGACCGGTTATGTCAACGTTATCGTCTGGCCTGATCTGGTGGAAAAACAGCGTATCGAATTATCCAACGCCCGCCTGCTCGGCGTGTATGGCAAGTGGCAATCGCAGCACAACGTGCGGCATCTGGTCGCGATGCGACTGGTAGACCTGTCGCATTTTCTGGGTGAACTGGAAACGCATAGTCGTGACTACGCGTAACGCCCTATACAATGAGTTTGGTAGGTTGGGCTACGCCTTACCAGCCCAACACTCAACGCCAAACCCAACAATGACAATCGATTCAAAAAACGTTGGGCTGGTAAAGCGCAGCCCAACCTACCATTTAATTACCGCGATAATTTTGTGCGATTTTACTCAACAGCCTTGACCATGTCTTCGATGACCTTTTTAGCGTCACCAAACACCATCATGGTTTTGTCCATGTAAAACAGCTCATTGTCCAGTCCCGCATAACCGGACGCCATCGAACGTTTATTCACGATCACCGTTTTGGCTTTATAGGCTTCCAGTATCGGCATACCCGCTATCGGCGATTTGGGATCTTTGGCGGCAGGATTCACCACGTCATTGGCACCCAATACCAACACCACATCGGCTTGCGCAAATTCGTTGTTGATATCTTCCATCTCAAACACCTGGTCGTACGGCACTTCTGCTTCAGCCAGCAATACATTCATATGACCTGGCATACGGCCGGCCACCGGATGGATCGCGTATTTAACGTTGACGCCTTTGTGCGTCAGCTTTTCGGTCAGCTCTTTTAATGCATGCTGAGCGCGCGCAACGGCCAATCCGTAACCCGGCACGATGATGACGGTTTCAGCATTCCCCAACAAAAATGCCACATCGTCAGCCGAGCCGGACTTCACGGTACGTGCTGCCTGCCCACCGGCAGCAGCTTCTGCCGGTGCGCCGCCAAACCCGCCAAGCAGCACATTGAAGAACGAACGATTCATCGCTTTACACATGATGTAAGACAAAATCGCACCGGACGACCCGACCAGTGAACCGGCAATAATCAGCATCGAATTATTCAGTGAAAAACCGATACCTGCTGCGGCCCAGCCGGAATAACTGTTCAGCATCGATACCACCACCGGCATATCTGCGCCACCGATAGGGATGATGATCAACACGCCCAGGAGAAATGCGATTGCAGCCATCAAGACGAATGGTGTCCAGCTTTGCGTCAGGAAGAAACCAATCCCGCAACCCAGCATGGCCAAAGCCAAAACCAGATTCAGTATGTGTTGACCGGCAAAGCTGACCGGCGCGCCCTGAAATAAACGGAATTTATATTTGCCGGACAATTTACCGAACGCGATCACCGAACCCGAGAACGTAATCGCACCGACAAAGGTACCGATAAATAATTCGATCCGGTTACCGAAAGGAATGGCACCGCCCTTTTCAGTCAGATTAAATGCCCACGGCTCCGATACAACCGCCACCGCAATACAGACCGCCGCCAAACCGATCAGCGAATGCATCGCCGCAACCAGTTCCGGCATTTTCGTCATCTCGACCCGTTTGGCCAAGGTTGCGCCGATCAGGCCGCCAACGATCACACCACCCAGCACCAACTCCAAACCGATGCCGGCACTCGATAATTGCGATTTTAATTCCATCATCATCGCGACAGTCGTGACTACTGCCAGCCCCATACCGGCCATGCCGAACGCATTGCCGCGCCGCGCCGTCGATGGATGCGACAATCCTTTTAACGCCTGAATAAAACAGACCGATGCAATCAGATACAGCATCACCACCAGATTGATACTCATTATTGATGCTCCTTCGCAGTGGCGTTTTGCTTGGGCTCTTTTTTCTTGAACATTTCCAGCATGCGTTGCGTCACCAAAAATCCACCGAACACATTCACAGCGGCCAACGTCACGGCCAGCGTGCCCATGATCTGCGCCAGCAGGCCTTCGGTGAGTCCGGCGGCCAACATCGCGCCGATAATAATGATGGCAGAAATCGCGTTGGTCACCGCCATCAATGGCGTATGCAGCGCAGGAGTGACTGTCCATACCACGTGATAGCCCACGTAGATGGCCAGTACAAAAATAATCAGATTGGTAAGGGTGTGACTGACTTCCATAATTACCTCTTGGTGTAAGTGTTATTCAGTTGGTTTTATCAATTTAGTTTATTGATTTGTATTTATTTACGTAACACCGCGCCGTCCGCGCATAGCAATGTCGCTGCGACGATTTCATCTTCGCGGTTTATTTCCAGCGCCGCGTCTTTGTTAATAATCAGCTTTAAGAAATCCAGCACGTTGCGCGCATATAAAGCCGATGCGTCCGCCGGAACCAGCGTGGCCAGATTCGGTTCACCGATAATATGTACGCCGTATTTGGTGACGGTTTTACCCAATTCGGACAGCGGACAATTCCCGCCCTGCTCCACCGCCATATCAACAATCACCGAGCCCGGCTTCATCGCTTTCACGGTCTCTTCGGAGATCAGTATCGGTGCCTTGCGGCCCGGGATTAATGCCGTTGTGATGATGATGTCGGCCTGTTTGGCGCGTTCGTGCACCAGCTCCGCCTGACGACGCATCCAGTCAGCCGGCATCGCGCGCGCATACCCGCCTGAACCTTTGGCGATTTCTTTTTCTTCATCGGTAATGAATGGCACATCGATAAATTTGGCGCCGAGCGATTCCACCTGTTCTTTCACCGGTGGACGCACGTCCGACGCCTCAATCACTGCGCCCAGGCGTTTTGCCGTGGCAATCGCCTGCAAACCTGCAACACCCACGCCCATAATCAACACCCGCGCCGCTTTGACTGTACCGGCAGCGGTCATCAACATCGGCATAAAGCGACCATAGGTATTGGCTGCGATCAGCACGGCTTTATAACCGGCGATATTGGCCTGCGATGAGAGGACGTCCATGGACTGTGCGCGTGTAATGCGCGGTGCGGCTTCCAGTGCAAACGCAGAAATTCCGCTGGCCGCCATGGCTGCGGTATTGTCGGCATCGAACGGATTCAACATCCCGACCAACACGCTGCCTGATTTCATTAAAGCGCGTTCGGCACTATCCGGTGCACGTACTTTTAACACCAGTTCACAGGCAAACGCTTCTGCTGCACTGACGATTTGGGCGCCGGCCAGAATGTATGCTTCATCCGTAATGCTGGATGCGATTCCTGCGCCTGCCTGCACCACCACCTGATGTTTGCCGGCGAGGTATTTTTTAATGGTTTCTGGGGTTGCCGCGACTCTGGTCTCACCAGGTTTGGTCTCGGCGGGGATGCCAATTCTCATACTGTTACTCCCTCTTTTTTGTCGAAATCAAGTCTTCATTCAAATAGAACAACTAAGCAAATAACGCAACCAACAACGAAACAAATAACGAAAAAATATTAAATGAGCAACTCCATGTTGCGTAAATGATGCGTTTGAATCTGGTCAGGCCAAATTGATGCGATTCAGGCTGACCCCGTACTATATAGGTTTAGCCCTGCGATTTCATCTTATACATCTGAAATATCCACTATTTTTTGCATAAGCAAATTACTCTTTTGGACTTAACCGTTAAAATAGCGACCTTGTTGATTTGGGAGATCCAGATCACTCGCGAACCTTACGAGGAAAAAATGCCCGATGTCTGGAAACCTGCTGTAACCGTCGCCGCTATCATTGAACGCAACGGGCTTTTCTTTATGATAGAAGAAGACACCTCGGAAGGCCGCCGCATCAATCAACCGGCCGGGCATCTGGACCCGGGTGAATCGTTGATCGACGCCGTCATTCGCGAAACCAAAGAAGAAACTGCACATGACTTTATCCCCACGCATCTGGTTGGCACTTATCTGGCGCGTTATATGTCGACCAGGCGTGGCATACCGGTGACCTATTTGCGTTTTGCCATAGCCGGCACGCTGGGGCAGCAATATCAGCAGCCGCTCGATGAAGGGATAGTAGGAACCATGTGGATGAGCTATGAAGAATTAGTCGCCACAAAGGATCGCCATCGCAGCGAATTGATACTAAAGTGTATAGATGATTATCGGGCCGGTGCCAGCGCTCCCCTTTCCCTGATCTATACCGACAGCAGCGTGACAGAAGCGCTTTAACCAACACCAGCATTTGCAGCATCCGCATCACCATGACAAAAAAACGCGTAGTAATAGGCATGTCCGGCGGGGTCGACTCCTCGGTTTCCGCACACCTGCTTAAAGAGCAAGGCTATGAAGTCATCGGCCTGTTTATGAAAAACTGGGAAGACGACGACGATTCGGAATATTGCTCGACCCGGCAAGACTGGATCGATGCTGCCAGCGTGGCTGATGTCGTCGGTGTCGATATTGAAGCGGTCAATTTTGCATCCGAATATAAAGACCGGGTGTTCTCGGAATTCCTGCGCGAATATCAGGCTGGCCGTACGCCCAACCCCGACGTGCTGTGCAACGCCGAAATTAAATTCAAGGCTTTTTTGGATCACGCCATGCTGCTCGGCGCCGACTATATCGCTACCGGTCATTACGCAAGGGTGCGTGAAGTGGATGGCCGGTTTGAATTATTGAAAGCGCGCGATTTAAGTAAGGATCAAAGTTATTTTTTGCACCGGCTCAATCAGGCGCAACTTTGCAAAACTTTGTTCCCTCTGGGTGAGATACACAAAACCGAGGTGCGCAAAATTGCCGAGCAACTGCAGTTGCCGAATGCGACCAAAAAAGATTCTACCGGCATCTGCTTTATCGGCGAACGTCCGTTCCGTGAATTTCTAAATCGCTATCTGGCGCAGCAGCCGGGGCCGATTAAAACTCCCGAAGGTGAAGTCATCGGTCAGCATATCGGTCTGAGTTTTTATACGCTGGGTCAGCGTAAAGGTATCGGTATCGGCGGAATCAAAAGCCATCAGAATGATGACGGCAGCAGCGACGCCTGGTATGTGGCGCGCAAAGATATGGCGAACAACACCTTGTACGCGGTGCAGGGGCATGATCATCCGTGGTTGCTGTCACCGACACTCGAAGCGGATCAGGCCAGCTGGATAGCCGGCACACCGCCCGAGCTCGAACAGTTGATGGCCAAAACCCGTTATCGCCAGGCCGATGTGGCAGGTGATTTTTCCGCGATCAATGCGCAGCAGTTTCGATTGGCATTCAACGATGCGCAGTGGGCGGTGACGCCTGGGCAGTCGGCAGTGCTGTATCACGGCGATGTTTGTCTGGGTGGCGGCATTATCAGCAACTGAGAGTTCGTAGGTTGGGCTGCGCTTCGTAGGTTGGGCTATACGCTTCGTAGGTTGGGCTGCGCTTCGTAGGTTGGGCTGCGCTTCGTAGGTTGGGCTGCGCTTCGTAGGTTGGGCTGCGCTTCATCAGCCCAACACTCCCCGGTCAAATAACCAGCCCTCCCGCCATTATTTAATGTTGAGTGTTGGGCTGATGAAGCGCAGCCCAACCTACGCGACTACCAACCATTTGCGACTATCTCTAAAGGTAGCACCATGAAAACTTCTCCCATTATTTGCGTAGTCGGCAGCATCAATATGGATCTGGTATTTCGCACTCCGCGCATGCCGGCGGCCGGTGAAACCATCAGCGGCCATGAGTTTGTGCAGATCGCCGGCGGCAAAGGTGCCAATCAGGCGGTCGCCGCGGCGCGACAAGGTGCGCAGACTACATTAATCGCGTGCGTCGGCGATGATGCTTACGGTGTGCAATCGATAAGCGGATTAAAGCAGGACGGCATCAATACCGGCGCGATCAGCACGATAGCAAATTGCGCGACCGGCGTGGCCGGAATCTTTGTCGATGATCAGGGACGCAACAGCATCGTCATCGCACCCGGCGCAAATGCCAGACTGACTCCGGCGCACATCAGCACTGAGACAATTCAAGCGGCGCAATTACTGATCTGCCAGTGCGAAACCCCGCTGGCTACCATAGCAGCGGCCATGCAAATCGCGCACCGTCACGGAGTGAAAGTGCTCTTCAACCCGGCACCAGCCATTCCTCTGCCTGATACACTCTTCGCACTGGTTGACTATTTAATCGTCAATGAAACCGAAGCCGGGCAATTAAGCGGCGTGCCGGTCACCGATATCGACAGCGCCAGACTGGCCTCACAACAGTTATTAAACCGCGGCGTACATTGTGTGCTGCTGACCCTCGGTGAACAGGGCGTATGCGTCAGTACGCATCAGCAGTTTGATCACATCCCTGCAATCAACGTCACTGCGGTAGATACCACCGCAGCCGGCGATACATTTGTAGGCGCATTTGCCACCGCTATCGGATATGGCATGAACGAATTGGAAGCAGCGAAGGAAGCGCAGTATAGCGCCGCATTAACCGTCACGAAGCTCGGTGCGCAGAGTTCCATCCCGCATCGTGCCGATGTAGAACATTTTAAAGCCACACTCAATTAAATAAATTTACCGGAGCACGACTATGAGCACAAAACACAAAGTAATTTTTGACACCGATCCAGGTGTCGATGACGCAATGGCCCTGTACTTCGCGATGGCGCATCCCGATATCGACGTCATCGGCATCACTACCGTATTCGGCAATGTCACCGCAGAGCAGGCCACTGCCAATGCGTTGTATCTGACCAGAATCGCCGGGTATTCGATCCCGGTCGCGCAGGGTGCCGCTATTCCGCTGGCCAAAGCGCCCGGCACGCCGCCCGGATTTATTCATGGCGATGATGGTCTCGGTAATCTGGAGCAGCGCAGTCCAGTGCAGGGTCAAGCCGAGCAATGCAGCGCCGCTGAATACATCGTCAAGATGGCGCGTGCGCATCCCGGTGAAATTACCCTGGTGGCAGTCGCACCGTTAGCCAATCTGGGTCTGGCGTTAAAAATTGAACCGAATCTGCCCAAGCTGTTAAAGCGCGTGGTGCTGATGGCCGGTACCGTCACAGAGCCGGGCAATGTTTCTCCAGTCGCCGAAGCTAATGTGTGGAATGATCCCGATGCTGCCGATCTGGTTTTCACCGCAGGCTGGAATCTGGCCATGGTGGGATTGGATGTAACGCATCGGGTAGTCCTGCCATCCAGTTTTTTCGATACGCTGGCTAAGAAACACAATCATCTGGCAATGGATACACTGCGCCACGCCGTGCATTTCTACTGCAATTTCTACAGCGCGATACGCCCTGAATTAGGGCACGCCTGTTTTGGCCACGATGTGCTGGCGTTTGTGTATCTGGTTGCACCGGAATTATTCACAACCCAGGAAGGCCGGATACGCGTGGCAAAAGAAGGGATAGCGAATGGACAGACCATGATGGATAAGCACGGCAAATTGTTTTATCCGCAGCCGGGCTGGGAACCGGAAAAGCCGACCACGCAGGCTTGTATGCAGGTGGATGCACAGGCGTGCATAGCTCTTATTGAATCGACGTTGGGTGGCAACTGGTTGAAAGAACCGCTGACCGCCTGATGAAATAAAGATCCCGGCGTAGGTTGGGCTGCGCCGCACCAGCCCAACGTTGCCTGATCGACCCATCATTTTGTATATATCGGTCCGGCAAACGACAGGCGTTGTCGTTTATATTTAGATTGAGTGTTGGGCCGATGAAACGTGGCCCAACCTACAGTTTAGCCCCGGCAAAAATTAAAACGTCCCCTGCAACGCCACCGATAACAATCTGGAATCGCCAAAAAATTTATAGGGATATTGCGAGTTATCCTTGTTGTCGTCGTATTGCAGCTTCAACGCCATATTGGCCTTGAAATCCCAACGCACTACAACAGAATTGGTCGACTGCGCCTCTATGGGTTCAGCCACAGTCGTATATTGAGAGTGCGTAATCATCGGCAAAAAGTCGCCGATCTGATAGCCCACTCCCAACAAATTATATTTATACACATTGTCGATCCCCAGCGAAGTACTTTGCTGTTGATAACGATCGATCTCGCCGCGCACTACCCAGTTGTCGTAATCCACATTTGCGGATAGTCCTTCTATCCGCGTGAATTGATTCGTCACCACGTTCGTTATCGGCTGAGTCATCACTTCGGTGTTGTCGCGATATTTCATCACCATCGCTCTGACGTCGACTATGCCATTGGTCACCGACACATAACTGCCCAACATTTTTTCCCACGACTCGGTAGTCGGTGTGGTGTAATAAATCAACGTGTCATACGCATCGTAAGTCTGCTTATAACCACCGGTCCAGGCGCTCGCATTCATGGTCCAGGCGGATTTGCCGATTTGTGTGTGATAGCTGATATTTGCCCCGTCATAGGAATAAATCGGCCAGCCGTACACATCTGGCGGCGGCCTGACCCAGGGATACGAATAGCCTATGTATAAATAATCGCTGTAGTAATACAGCGGGATCCGCAAACGTCCTGCCTCGATAGTAATCGGCGAATCGGCCGATGGACTCCACGCGGCGTACAGCCAGTCGACAGAAGGACTGGAACCGTTATTCGGATTTTGCGCGCGCATCACAAACTGACCGGTCACCGAAAAAGTCGGCGTAAATTCCTTGCGCAGCTGCAGACCGACCAGTGACTCCTGATTGATCTGAAATCCCTGATCTTTTTCATACACGCCGACATATTCCCAGTTCTGTATCGAACAGGGGCAATGCCATTGCTGATAAATCCATGGTGCGCTACTGCCCTGTGCGGAACCGCCTTCCACCTCGGCGCCGGTTAAACTATAAAAGCCGGAAGCGGTAAACGACCCATCGTCAGACAGATCAATCGCATGCGCCATGACATGCATCAGCAGCAGGCAAATAAACGCCAGCAACGATGCGATTTTTTTCGTTGCATGGTCTCCCGGATGCGCAGAATTATTTATGCAGCTTCTGGAGTTATTGGATGTATTTTTCATGATCTCGGCCTCTCGTTTTGGCAGGTCAATTGGCAGGGTAAACAACTTTGACGCCGGCATCTACCGCGCTCTTCTCGATATAACCGATGGCATTGACATCGCTCTCCACCTGTTTTTTAACCTCTTCACTCGTGGCGAACTGCTTGGGCGGTCTCGCCTTGCCGGTAAATACCAGCTTGGACCAGATCGCCCTGACCTGCGACGGATCTTTTTCTGCGACGGTTTTATAAAATTCGATCCGGAGCGGTGAACCGTCGGCCAAATCTATCGGGGAAAAGGTGTTGGTGCTGCCTAAAAAAGATTGGGCGATTTGATCTTTGCTGATGGGCCCGGCGGTGTTCTTGGTATTCACCACCACCACAAAATCAGTGGCATAGGCAAAAAGACAAATCGACGACAACACCAGACCGGCGACGATCTCAAGTAAATATTTTTTCATCATCTGTTCCCCTGACAGCGCCACGCATTCATGTTTGTGCCTGATTGTGTTTCACAATTTAGCGTAGCCAACATTTCGTGGAAATTCAAAATTTAAATGGCTGCGGTTGAACAAAAAAAATAATGTGATGCGTAAATCATGAAATTGCTGTGGAATTCATAACGAAAAAAAATCCAGCTTCGTTAGAAGCTGGATTTCTTATTGCACAGTGCGTTTGCCTGATCAACCGGCAATCTGACTTAGGCCGCCTTTTTTTCATCCCGCAATTCACGACGCAGGATTTTTCCCACATTCGTTTTTGGCAACTCAGTTCTGAACTCGATTTGACGCGGCTGTTTGTAGCCGGTGAGTTCGTGTTTGCAGTAATCAATAATATCCTGCTCGGTCAATGTCGGATCGCGCCTGACGATGAATAATTTCACCGCTTCTCCGGAATGTTCATTCGGCACGCCGACGCAGGCGACTTCCAGTACGCCTGGATGCATCGCCACCACACCTTCAATTTCATTCGGATAAACATTAAAGCCGGAAACCAGGATCATGTCTTTTTTACGATCGACGATGGTAGTAAAACCGCTGGCATCCATCACACCCACATCGCCGGACTTAAAGTATCCGTCTTCGGTCATGCACTTGGCGGTTTCTGCCGGATTCTGCCAGTACCCTTTCATCACCTGCGGACCACGAATTGCAATTTCACCCGGTTCGCCCAGCGGCACTTCCTCACCGGCGTCATCCAGAATCGCAATTTCAGTCGATGGCATCGGCAAACCGATGGTGCCCAATCTACCGGTGTCGATAGGATTGGCCGACGCAATCGGCGACGTTTCAGACAAGCCGTAGCCTTCGCAAATACCGCAACCGGTTACTTTTTTCCAGCGTTCGGCCACGACTTTTTGCACCGCCATACCGCCGCCCATGCTGACCTTTAAATTCGAAAAATCAAGCTGTGCAAATTCGGCGTTATTGAGCAAACCGTTAAACAAGGTGTTCACAGCCGGGAAAAAATCTGCCTTGTATTTGCGTAGTTCTTTAATAAAGCCGGGAATGTCACGCGGATTGGGAATCAGCAAACCCATTACTCCCATGCGCATACCCATCAGACAGCACACTGTCAACGCGAATATATGGTACAGCGGCAAAGCGGTGACCATGACTAACTGCGCTTGTGCAGCACTATGCTTTTCCAATACAGGTTTAAACCAGGCATCGGCCTGGATAATATTTGCGACGATATTTTTGTGGGTCAGCATTGCGCCTTTTGAAACACCGGTAGTACCGCCGGTATATTGCAGAAATGCCAGATCATCCAGCGTAATCTGCACCGGATTCAAACTGAGTTTTGCGGACTCGGCCAGAACCTGATTGAATTGATGGGAGCCGGGCAAAGAAAACGCCGGCACCATTTTTTTAACGCGGCGCACCACCAGATTCACAATCGACCCTTTGACCAGGCCCAGCATATCGCCCATGCTGGCGACAACCACGTGCTTAACCGACGTTTTCGCGACTATCTGTTCCAGCGTGGTTGCAAAATTTTCCAGGATAAAAATCGCTTCGGCGCCGGAATCTTTCAGCTGATGTTCGAGCTCACGCGGCGTATATAAGGGATTGACATTCACCACCGTATAACCGGCGCGAATAATTCCGACCATGGCTACCGGATATTGCAAAACGTTCGGCATCATGATGGCCACACGTGCGCCTTTTTGCAGGCCTTTGCTTTGCAACCAGGCGGCAATTTTTAAGGACATGGCATCGAGCTCGGAATAGAGTATCGACTTACCCATGCAGACAAATGCAGAGCGCCCGGCAAATTTCTTAAACGACTCATCGATTAATTCTGCCAGCGAGCTGTATTTTGAATAATCGATCTCGGTAGGGATGCCGGGCGGGTAGGATTTTAACCAAAGCTTTTCCATTTATTCCTCTTGTCTCGTTTAATTATAGTTAGGTTGCTGTAAAACAGTTGTCAAAAATCAATCCGAGCAATGTTAAGTCTGCCAAGCTATAGACGCAAGTAATTTCAGGCGTATGGAACTGTCCCTCTATTTGCCGTCATCAAACCCGATTCAGCATTCCAGCTTTTCCACTTCTACCAGCGTATCGTAAAAAGTCGCACCACCGCCCATATCCGTGGTTTCCTGACTGGTCACGGCGTTGGCATTTTGGCCATCAGCGGCCAGCTTTTTCCACCAGATCGATAAACCGACCACCAGTCCGACACGCGCCTTTTCAGTGACTCTGACTCGTGCCTGCATACTGCCGCGCCGATTATAGATGCGCACCATATCCCCGCTTTGTATTGTTCTTTGTGCAGCATCGGCGGGATGCATATCAAGATGTGGTTCGCCTTCGGTGTCACGTAAGCTTTTGACATTCACAAAGGTGGAATTCATAAAATTGCGTGCCGGCGGGGAGATCATCGCCAAGGGATAATGTTGCGCCAGTTCGACATTGGAAGCGACCGACTCGCGCGGGGCGATATATGCGGGAACCGGATCCAGTCCATCCGCCAGCATCTTCCCGGAATAAAATTCGCACTTTCCGGATGGCGTCAAGAAGCCACCTTCGGCAAAAGGTGCGGCTGGCATATTCAGCTTTTTCCAGCCCGACTGTTTGAGCGCATCCCAGTCAAAGTGCATGGCTTTCACATCATCGGTTCTAAATGCCCTGGCGGCGATCTGATCATCGGTGTCGTCAAAACAGGGATCGGTGTAACCCATTTTTTTAGCCAGCAGACGGAAAAACTCGGTATTCGGCTTAGACTCTCCGAGCGGCGCAATCGCTGCGTTATTGGCCATCATGTAGTAATGCCCATAGGAGCTATGCACATCGACATGTTCAAGCTGAGTCGTCGCCGGTAAAAGTATGTCGGCGTAATCGGCGGTGTCGGTCTGGAAATGTTCCAGTACCACTGTAAATAAATCTTCGCGCGCAAAGCCGCGTGCTACTTTTTCTGAATCGGGCGCAACTGCCAGAGGATTCGAATTGTAGACTATGACCGCATCAATTTTCGGACCGAATTCCGGACTGGCGGCGCGCAGCAGATCGTCGCCAATCGTAGTCATGTTGATCGTGCGCGGGTTAATATGCGCGGGAATCAAATCCGGACGCTGCATGGCCGCGTTGTTTTTAGGGAACGCACCGGACAGCGACAACATGGCGCCGCCGGCAGCATGTCGCCACGCGCCAACCAATGCCGGCAGGCAGGCGATATTACGTACTGCCATCCCGCCGCCATGGGTACGCTGCACACCGTAATTTAACCGGATCAACGCAGCGTCGCCATTGCGACAGGTTGCGCCGTATAAGCGCGCCAGTTGCACGACGTCATTAACGGCAATACCGCAAGTTGCCGCGGTGCGCTCCGGCGTCCATTCCTGTGCACTTTTTGCCAGCGCATCAAAACCCAGAGTGTATTTTTCGATGTAATCCTGATCGAGCAACTCTTCATTGATCAGTACATGCATGAGTCCCAAAGCCAGCGCAGAATCGGTACCCGGCAATAGCGCAATGTGCTGATGACATTTTTCTGCAGTGAGCGAACGATACGGATCGATCGCAATGAGCTGGGCGCCGTTACGCTTGGCTTCCTGCGCGCGGGTCCAGAAATGCAGATTCGATACGATAGGGTTCGAGCCCCATATCACGATCAGTTTCGCATTTTGCACCTGTTCCAGATCGGTTCCGACTGAAGCGCCTATCGTATATTTGTAACCGGTAGCGCCGGCGGACGCACATATCGTTCTGTCCAGCAGCGAAGCCCCGACCTGATGAAAAAATCGATGCGCCATGGCTTCGCCCTGCACCATGCCGCAAGTGCCGGCATAGCTATACGGCAGTATTGCCTGAGGATTAACTGCAGCGATTTTTTTGAGTTGAGTTGCAATCGTTTCCAGCGCCTCATCCCAACTGATGCGCACAAATTTACCTTCGCCTTTGTTGCCGATACGTTTTTGCGGATAGAGCAACCGGTCGGGGTGATAGGTGCGTTCGGTGTACCGCGCGACTTTGGTACACAGCACACCGTTTGTGGTCGGATGATCGGGATCTCCCCGCACCGCAGTCGCCACACCGTCTTCTACGGTGACGAGCATTGCACAGGTATCAGGACAATCATGCGGACAAACTCCGCGCACTATTGAAGTAGTCATCTTGTTTTCAGCTTATGTTTGCAAATCAGGGTAATTGGTCTTGGCCGCAACGAAGGCGTATGCCTTGGCCATTATGTTCCAAATTCATCCCATTTGCGCGTACTAAGTTGCAGCCAGCACAGTTGAAATCGATATATCACTGGTCATCAATTTATGTATCGGGCATTTATCTGCGATTTCCAAAAGCCGAGTGATTTGTTCCGGGCTCAGGTCGCCTTTAAACGAAATTTCACGCGTCAAGTGAGATTGCGGCCCTTCTTTGTCTATGCTGATTTTGACATCGGTTGATTCCAGCTTCCACTCATGCCGGTCGGCGTACATTTGTACCGTGATGACCGTACAGGCGCCCAACGCTGCCTCGAAAATTTCGTGCGGATCAGCACCCAGATCCGTGCCACCCAGTTTTTGCGAAATATCGGCAATGATCTGATGGTTACCGCTGGTAATCTCCGCCACATACTTTTCTCTTCTACGGCCTGTAATCATTTTCTTCTCCCGTTTTTATTACTATCGTTGAACTGCACAGCACACTTTCAATCAGGCGCGGGTATAAATTCGCTGTCACCCGGCACCATGGGGAAAGTACCATTCTTCCATTGCTGCTTGGCGAATTCAATTTTTTCACGCGAGCTTGACACCATGTTCCACCAGATAAAGCGCGGACTTTCGAACGGTTCGCCACCCAGCATGATGAAATGGGTTTGTTCGCTGAATTCGACACGGGTTGCAGTATGGGGAGGCAGTACCAGCATGTCATGCGTTTGCAATGTCTGACCGGACACGCGAACCTCTCCCGATACGACATAAATTCCGATTTCAAATCCCTGAAAATCGATATCAATCAATCCGCCGCCTGATTTGGCGTTCACTGCCGCCAATATCAGTGGTGAGCTGGTTTTTACCGGCGACTTGAGACCGAAAGCTTCACCTGCCGCGACCGAAAGGTGATAGGTCGGCGTTTCAAGTCGGGGAATCTGCGCGCTGTCATAATGCGCGAAACTGGGAGAGACGTCTTCCAGTTCATCGGTCAACGCCACCCACAATTGCAATCCTTGCAGACGATGTTCGATATGCTTGTCGTCCTCATGCGCACGTTCGGAATGCGAAATACCGCGCCCCGCCGTCATCCAGTTGACGTCACCCGGCACTATCGTCACTTCACTGCCCAGACTGTCGCGATGTACCATGCGACCTTCCAACAGATAGGTCAGGGTTGAAAGACCAATATGCGGATGAGGTCGGACATCGATATTTTGGCCGGCCTTGATATCGACCGGGCCCATGTGATCGAAAAAAGCGAACGGGCCTATCATTCTTTTGGAGGCTTGCGGAAGCAGACGCATCACCGTCATACCACCGCCCAGATCATGCGGCTTACCGACAAGTTTCAGGATTGCTTCGGACATGTTTTTCTCCCTGAGTTATTTTTTCGTCAGCATGAATGACTGACTGGCTGACAAGCGAGTATTCTAACTTCTTCTTATGTTTGACGTGGGCAGACTATAATGATTTTAATTTACACAATTTGAATGAAATCAGCCATGCACCGACGCTACTATGTACATTTCTTCGTCATCCCCTGTTTGCTCGCCGCGACTTTGCTCAACGCGCAGGCGCAAGATAGCAAGGCCAGTCCAGAAGTAAAGCCTGTCCAATACAAACCCCTCAACAATGCCAAATACGATAATGCCGGCGATTTCTCCGAAGGTCTGGCGCCAGTCAGGATCAACGATAAATGGGGGTTTATCGACCGTACCGGAAAAATGGTGATCGCACCGCAATTCAATCCGTGGCAGGAACAATTCAATGCCTATTTTTCTGAAGGCCTGGTCGCGATCAATCTGACCTCCGCAAAAGTGCAAGGCAAAGAAGGCAACGATGCGCGCGGCACCCGTTGGGGCTTTGCGGATAAAACCGGCAAGATCGTGATTCCGGCAAAATTCGAAGGAGACTATTACGCGCCACCGCACTTTTCCGATGGACTGGCCGTCATCGGTGGCACGTTTATCGGTACAACCATCGCCACGTTTGGCGTGCACAATAAATTCGGTTATATCGACAAAACCGGCACCCTGGTCATCCCGCAAAAATATGACGAAGCCTATGATTTTTTCGAGGGCATGGCATCCGTCAGGATCGGTGAAAAATACGGCTTTATCGATAAGACCGGCAAACTTGTAATCGCTGCGATGTACGACAGCCCATCCTATTTCAAAGACGGCGTGGCGGTAGTTGAACTCAACAAGCTGAGTTTCGTCATCGATAAAAACAATAAAAAAGTATTTGACCAAGGCTATCTGCATCTGGGCACTTTTTATGAAGGACTGGCCAGATTTGAAGTGGACGGAAGAATCGGATTTATCGACAGCAAAGGCAATGTGAAAATCAAGCCGGCCTTCGAATACGGCTCGCCGGAATCGATACGCCTGATGTATTTTTCAGAAGGGCTCTGCCATTTTGAAGAGGTCAATGACGCCGCCAGAAATAACAGGAATCTGTTTTATGGACGATACGGTTACATCAACAAAGACGGCAAAGTAATGATCCCCGCGCAGTTTAATTATGCAGGTCCGTTTAAAAATGGCATTGCAGTAGTTTCCATGAATGGCAATTACGGTTACATCAACAAGACCGGCAAATTTATTATTCCGCCGATATTTGCCAATGCCGGCTATTTTATTGATGGCATTGCACGCGTGTCAGGAGGCGGTTCATTTGGCGACTACAAGTACAGATTTATCAAACTGAATTAACTCAGATAAACCAAACATAGACATGGCCGGTCCATAAAAAAAGGGAAGCTACGCTTCCCTTTTCGCATTACATCATCATGCGGCCAAACTCGGATAGTCGGTGTAACCAACCCTGCGATCAGGTTGACCATAACCGTAAAACGTTTCAGGATGATACGGATTCAACGGTGCGCCCACATGCATACGCTGCGGCAAATCCGGGTTGGCAATGAATTCCTTGCCGAATGAAACAGCGTCCGCCTTGCCGGCTGCAATCACCTGCTGTGCAGTCTCGCGATTAAATCCTTCGTTGGCAATCAACACACCGCCAAAGCGTTTTTTTAATTCAGGGCTAATGCTATCTTCGCCCTGTGCTTCACGCGTGAAGATAAACGCAATGCCGCGCTTGCCGAGTTGCTCAGCAACGTAGCCGAAGGTCGCCAGAGGATTGCTGTCGCCCATGGAATGGGAATCACAACGCGGCGCCAGATGCATCCCGACGCGCCCTGCACCCCACACCGAAATCACGGCGTCGGTGACTTCCAACATCAAGCGCGCACGATTTTCAATCGAACCGCCGTATGCATCGTCGCGATGATTACTGCTGTCCTGCAAAAACTGATCGAGCAGATAACCGTTGGCGCCATGCAGTTCCACACCGTCAAATCCCGCGAGCTTGGCATTTTCGGCGCCCTTGCGATAGGACTCGACGATGCCGGGAATTTCAGAAATATCCAAAGCGCGTGGCACAACAAATTCCTGCTTCGGGCGCAACAGGCTAACGTATCCCTGCGGCGCAATCGCGCTCGGCGCAACCGGCAATGCACCATCAAGAAACTGGGGATGGGAAATCCGGCCCACATGCCACAGCTGCAGAACTATGCGTCCACCGGCAGCATGTACCGCCTGCGTCACCAGCTTCCAGCCTGCCACCTGCGCATCTGACCAGATACCCGGTGTATCGGGATATCCCACACCTTGTGCACTCACTGAAGTCGCTTCACTGATGATCAGGCCGGCACTGGCGCGCTGCGCATAATACTGCGCCATCAAGGCATTCGGCACGCGACCCTCGTCGGAACGGCAACGGGTTAGCGGCGCCAGCACGATGCGATTCGGAAGATTCAGGTCGCCTACTTTCAATGGATTATTTAGATTGCTCATTACAGATCCTTTACGGGAAATTAAAATGTCGACTGAAAAACTGTGGATTACAGGATTACAGTTCGTTGTTAAATTGCTTGAGAAATTTTTCGATCAGCGCGTCGTTACGTGAATAAAAAATCCACTGCCCGACTTTGCGCGACGTAATCAATCCGGCCTTTTGCAGCGTCGCCAGATGCACGGATATCGTCGATTGCGACAGCTCGGATTTTTCATAAATCTTTCCGGCGCAGACACCAAGCTCGAAAGGATGGTCCTGCTTGGGGAAAGCCTTATGCGGATTTTTCAACCAGACCAGCATTTCCCGACGCACCGGATGCGCCAGTGCCTTGATAATGTCGTCTATGTCAGGTGCGGGGGCTTTAGTCATATTGTTCGGCCTTATTCATGATTCAATTCGTAACCTATCGAATCATATTTCGATGATATTAGAAATAAGTTTCGTATTATACCTAAATAATTCAGATCGGTGTTTGAGAGCACTACCTCGGGAATTGCCTGTCCGGGTATTCAACAATTCCCTAATAGACAGCATAAATAGATCATTCACTCTAATCTAATTAAAGTCTCAAATATCACATGGATAGCCAAATAGAAAATCAACTGGAACGAGCAATTGCTCTTTCCGCACAACACCAGGGAATCAACTTTTCTTCGCACGCTGAAGCGCAGCGCCATCTGGCAAAAACCAAAGCGGAAATTCATCAGGCGTTTTTACACTGCAATGCCGCGATGCAGGAAGGTCTGAAATATTTCAAAGAAATGGACTGTGGATATGTCTCAGCCATTTCTGCCAAATTACTGAAGTCCATGAGGTCTTCAAAAAAATTATCCAGACTGATAGAACAGGAAATGTTGACGGGTGACGGCGCCATCGAACCATTTATTGAAGCGCTCAATACTTTTTATGAACGCGAGGACGTTCAAATCGTACAAAACGCCCTAACCGTACTGTTGCGGCTTTTCCCCTTACACCCACAACCCTACATTTATCTCGGCACATTAATCTGGCGTAACGAAGGCATCGCTGCGGCTGATTTGTTCTATTCAAAAATAGTTGCAGCAATTGAAGACCCCGCCCTGGATTATTTTGCAGCGGAGTGTTTCTACAAAAACGGGAATAAAAACGGGGCAAAAGAATTACTGCTGCGGGCGATGCACAACACCACAGCGTCACCCGATATGTATCGCGACATCAGACCGCTCATTATTAAACTGCTTGAACAATGTTTGTGCCAAAGCGCAGCAAGATAATCATTGAATTTAATATTTATTAGGGAAACTCAGTATGAATATCATTCTTAGTTCAGCGCACTCACATATTGAGGACTTTCCAGATCTGAGTCTCAGATCTGCGCAAGGTCCAGACGGTATTGCAGGAACTGAACCACCAACTCTTGGTTCTAAAGCCATGCAATGTTTGTCCAAGCTAGGCAAATACATTGCGGCAAATCCCAAAACGGTATTGGTGGGTATAGCTTTGGTAGCGGTTGGAATTGTGGCAACTGGTGGCTGGGGTTTAGCCGCTGCGCTTGGGGTGGCGTTTGGAAAATTGCTGATTGGCGCTGGTGCTGGATTAATTGGACTTTCCATCGGATGGGAAATTATGAAGGATAAATTAGAACTGGATGCTGAACCTACAAAAGAAGAGATTGCTAAAGAAGCAGAAGCACGAGAAACCACAATGCTCACGGTAAAGGCGATGGAAATTGCATTTGAGGTGCATTTTAAGAATCAGGTAGATCGAGGCAAAAGTAGTTCCGTCGAAGATGCTGACCTCCAGAAAAAAGTTGATTTTCTAAAAATGGGGGGCGCTGTGAAGCGAGACGATTTAGCCAAATTGGATGCCCCTGTCGTTTTCCATCTCGACAATTCCGACCCTATCCCCCCAACAGACCATCTGCAACAAGCACGAAAAGCGGCGCTGGATGAATTAATTCAATTGGATGAATTGGATACGCCCTCATCTTGATGATAATGAACCTGTCTGTGCCTGGAGATAAAAACTTATTCTCATTTTTAATCGCAGGTTCGTCTGTCACTAACTGTTTATGCAAGGAACAATGAAACTGAGTATGATGTCTAACCCCAACCCGGAGGAGTTAGACTATGAAATCATACTCAGTGAACCAGCAACACAAATTGTTTTCTGCACTCTGCCTAGTTTTTTCCCTGGCAATTTCAATTAACCCCTTATCCGCCACTGCCGCAACCCAAGACAGCGCCACCAGCACTGTTGCCGAAAGACCGGCAGCAGATGTAGCGCGCGATGCGGAACGTAAACCTGCCGAAATGATGGAATTCGCCCAGGTCAAGCCCGGCCAGACCGTGGTCGACTTTATGCCTGGCAAAGGTTATTTCACCCGCCTCTTCAGCACGGCAGTCGGTGCGCAAGGTGCAGTATATTCAGTCGTTCCGCAATTTCTGATCGATAAATATAAAGACCGTCCGCGCCCACCTTCCGTTTCGCTGGAACCGGGACACACCAATGTGCTTGACGTCATCTCCAGCAACGCCAACCTGAACGTGCCGGTCAAGGTAGACCTGGTCTGGACTTCACAAAACTATCATGACGTGCATATCGCAGGCGGTGCAGCGGCGACTGCCGAGCTTAACAAGGCAATATTCAATGCACTCAAACCGGGTGGCCTGTACGTAGTGCTGGATCACGCCGGTGCCGCCGGGCAGGATGATGCCACTACCGCGAAACTGCACCGCATCGATCGCGCACAGGTGGTACAGGAAGTAACGGCTGCCGGTTTTGTGCTGGATGGCGAATCGATGGCACTGCGTAATCCTGCCGATCCACATAATATTCCAGTGTTTGATCCTGCCATACGCGGCAAAACTGATCAGTTTATTTTGCGATTCCGCAAACCGGCTGCGTAACATCGACCAGGCTTAGCACGGCGTTCCCCCTCACAATTCTCTCCATGCGGTTACGGAGAGAATTGCCGGATAAAATCCGCTCAAAGACCTCATCTAACGTGCTTCACGTTCAGCGCTCTTCTTCAGAATTTTGACCTTTGTCCACGCGCACCTTAAATAAAGGACTGGCGACAAAGCGCGGTCTGACGGTCGCAGCGATCTGAATGACTTCACCCGTTTTAGGATTGCGCCCCAATCTTTCTGCCGCCTGCGTCAACTGGAAAGTCCCGAAGCCGGCAATTTTTACTTTTTCGCCGTTCGCGATATGCTCCTTCACCAGAGAGACGAACGCATCCAAAACACGGCTGACAATGTTTTTCTGGATCTTGGTTTCAGCTGATATTGCATCGATTAAACCTTGCTTGTTCATCGTGAGTTTTCCATTTGTTGAATTGTCGGGCAGAGAAATTAAGTGTCGTTCAAATTTTTCCGGCATTAATGTGCTTAAATACTAAGTTAATTTCATATTAATTCCATCATACGAATGGATGGATTTGCGTCGAATTTATGGCTCGCCTTTTTGATGTATACCGAAGTACAAATCCGCGTGGATAGCTTAAATCACCTGAAGTTTCCCGGCGAATCCGGCCGGATCAGTAGCCACCATCAAACGCGGAACAGCAATCAAGCTGATAACTGCTTCTCAGTGTCTGGAAAAACAGGCGCAACATATCCGACTGTCTGCCAACACACAGACTTACCCGAAAAATTCCTGTATATAGAGATATTACCGCCCGCAAGACCTCGCACCTCGCCCAATACCCAGGAATAATCATGCTTGCAAAACCTGTCAAAATTATTTTTTCCGTGATCGCAATCGTCTCTTTGATCCTCGTTATCGCAGTGACATTACTATTGACGTTCGACTGGAACCGGACAAAATCATTTATTAATTACACGGTATCAAACAGCATAGGCCGTGATTTTGCGATACGCGGCGATCTGAACATGACGCTTATCCCCGGATCGCCCACTGCATCCGGCTGGCAGCGCTATCTGGCTGCGCCACCCTTGCTGCGCATTAGCGCTGATGACGTACAGATCGGCAATCCTGCCTGGAGCCAAGTCGGAGCACAGATGGCAAGCGCACACCGCGTTGTCGTGCTGCTAGATCCGCTCGCGCTGGTGACCAGAAAAATAATCATCTCCGAACTTGATCTGGATAGGCCGCAGGTTGCGCTCGAACGACGCGCCGATGGCAACAACAGTTGGTCGCTGCCGGACAATGGGGACGCCACCTGGAAACTACAGATACAGCGTCTGGCTTTTGCCGATGGCAATGTGCGTTACCTGGACGATGGCAAACTTCTCGATCTGAACGCCCGGGCCAGCTCAGTCGCTGGTGCTTTGGCAAACACTGCCCAAAATATCAATACAGCTCAGCAATTCGGTCTGCAATTTGTGCTTGGCGGCACCTACCGTCACACACCCATTTCAGGCAGCGGCAAGCTGGGTTCGGTACTGACTCTCGAAGACAGGAGCACCGTTTTTCCGGTCGAGGCAGACATGCGTATCGGCGCAAACAGGATTGCCTTCGATGGCGTAATAACTGACCCGCGTGCGCCCTCCGGTATTAATCTGGAACTCACGCTGTCCGGGACCAGTCTGGCTGACCTGTATCCGCTGACCGGCGTTCTGCTACCGGAAACCGGACCGTATAAGACACGCGGCCATTTGCTGGGGCAAACGCAACACGCCAACTGGAATTGGACCTATCAAAATTTCACAGGCACGATAGGCGCGAGCGACATGGCAGGCACCTTGCAATATGCCTACCATCTGCCGCGTCCGATCTTGCACGGCACCATCACATCGAACCAGCTAAGACTGGATGATCTGGGCCCTATCATCGGTGCGGGCAGCAATCAACAAAAAATAGCCGGCGGGCTGGCAGCTCAGCCCGATGATAAAGTTCTGCCGATTGAACAATTTCATACTGAAGAATGGGGCGCGCTGGACGCCGATGTGAAATTCAGCGGCAAACATTTGATACGCACCCACGATATTCCGCTCGACAACATCGTCGCCACGGTTCATTTGGACAACAAGGTACTGAGCCTGACGCCGCTGTACTTCGGCATCGCCGGTGGCGACGTGACATCCAATATCGTGCTCGATGGTCAGAAACCTATGATCGCCGCACAAATAAAAATGGCCGTGCGTAATGTAAAGCTGCACGAACTGTTCCCGAAACTACAGTCGATGAATGCGAGTTTAGGTGAGATCAACAGCGACGCTGCATTGACCGGCCATGGCAATTCGATTGCCGCAATGCTAGGCAGCGCTAACGGCGAATTTGCCGCAACGGTGAATCAGGGATCAATCAGCCGATATATTCTGGAGGCAGCCGGATTGAACGTAGCCAATGTGCTGTTCGTAAAAATGTTTGGTGATAAACAGGTAAAGCTGAACTGTCTGATCAGTGAATTTGGAGTGAACAGCGGCGTGGCCGGCGTGCAGCGGTTCGTGGTCGATACCGACAATGCCGTCATCAACGTAACCGGTGATATTGATCTGTCGCGCGAACTGCTCAATCTGGATGTGCGTCCCTATTCCAAAGGCATGCGCATATTCTCGTTGCATTCGCCACTGTATGCCAAAGGCAGTTTTGAGAAACCGGATGTCGGTCCCTACAAAGGCCCACTTGCGCTCAGGGCAGCGGCGACGATAGCACTCGGCGTGGTTGCACTGCCCGCCGCCGCGTTGGGCACAGTTAACCTGGGCATGGCACCGGTAATCGACTGTCCGACCGAGCTGGCCAAAGCAATCCACACACGCAACGCGTCCAAGTCGGAAGCGACCGCAGCCCCCGCAGCAAAAGTCAGCAATCAGGAAATTTTGCAAAGTCGCAAAGAAAAATAAGACTGATTGGTACGCGCTTGGTGCGCTATCGCACGGATGACAGCGGGTTATAAGCGTAAAACGCAGTATGAACTCGCCAACCGTGACACCTGCCGCAAGCTATCATCCAACGCCGCAAACGCTGGGACTTTCCGGTGCCTGGACAGTCAGCGGCTTGGGGGAAATATCGCCCCAACTGAATACCTTGAGCATCGCTACCGGCGCTGACCTGCAAATAGATGGCGCAGGTATCAATGCACTCGATGCAACCGGCGCGTGGGTCATCAACAAATTATTGAAACGCCTGCGCGCACGGCTGATTAACCTGCGCCCTGAATTCGCCAGACTGCTGGACGAAGACCAACAGAACGCAGAAACAATCGATCCGGTACTTCCCGCTACTGCGCAGAGCATGCTGGAACGCCTGGGGCGCAGCGCGGCAACCTCTTTACGCGATACGCTATCGCTGCTTGGTTTTGTCGGCATCAGTGCGGTCAGCCTGGCAAAGTGCCTACCTCACCCGAGCCGATTTCGCATCCGCTCCATCCTGTTTAATGTACGCAGCGCAGGCGTTGACGCATTGCCTATTGTCGGTCTGCTGACCTTTCTGCTGGGCGTGGTCGTCGCCTACCAAAGTGCCAATCAACTTCGCCAGTATGGTGCCAATATTTTTGTCGTCGACCTGATCGGTTTATCCATGCTGCGTGAATTCGCACCGCTGATCACCGCCATCATCGTCGCCGGCCGCTCCGGTTCCGCCTACGCCGCGCAAATCGGCACCATGGCAGTGACCGAAGAAATCGACGCCATGCGCACTCTGGGCATCGATCCGCACCAAATGCTGGTGGTACCGAAAATTATCGCCTTAATGATTACCTTGCCGCTGCTGACCGTGTTTGCCGATGTGCTGGGCGTGTTCGGCGGCATGATCATGGCAAAGGCCACGCTGGGAGTTGGCTTCGGCGAATTTATGGACCGCTTCACCAAGGCCGTCGATATATCGGCGTATTTACTCGGCATCGGCAAGGCGGTCGTGTTCGCCGCGATTATTGCGATAGTGGGTTGCTACCAGGGCTTTCGGGCCAGTGGCGGGCCAGACAGCATAGGTCGTCAGACTACCCGCAGCGTGGTGCAGGGAATTTTTCTGGTGATTGTGGTCGACGCGTTATTCTCGGTCGCTTTCAGTGCATTGGGTCTCTGACATGGACATCAATGACAACATCGTCGAAATGAATAATGTGTGTACGCGCTTCGGCGATCACGTCGTGCATTCCGGCGTCAACCTTGCCGTACGCAAAGCTGACATATTTGCGCTGATCGGCGGCAGCGGTTCCGGCAAGTCGACTCTGTTACGCGAGATGATCATGTTACAGCGTCCCAACTCCGGCACCATTCAGGTGTTAGGTGAAAAGCTGGAACAACTCAGTGAGCAGCAAGCCATGGATTTGCGCAAGCGCTGGGGCGTCATGTTTCAGCACGGCGGCCTGTTTGGCTCGCTGACCGTGCGCCAAAACATCGGCCTACCCTTGCGCGAGCACACCAATCTGGATGATGGCCTGATCGATGAAATCGCCGATTGGAAACTGACCATGACGGGTCTGAAATCGGCAGTCGGTGCGCAATATCCTTCCGAGCTGAGCGGCGGCATGTTGAAACGCGCCTCATTGGCGCGTGCGCTGGTGCTCGATCCCGAATTGCTGTTTCTGGATGAACCGACCACCGGCCTGGACCCGGAAAGCGCCGCAGAAATTGATGAGCTGGTTTGCAAACTGCGCGACCAGAGCGGCTTGACCATCGTCATGGTTACTCATGATCTCGATCTGTTATGGCAGGCTGCAGACCGTGTTGCAGTGCTGGCAAATGGCAAGGTGCAGGCGACCGGATCGATGCAGGAATTATCAGGCAGCAACAATCCGGCAGTCAGAATATTTTTTGACGGGCCACGCGGCAGATCTGCGCAAGATCAGCAGCGGCGCATGCCCCATCCACCGATTCATGAAGCTAACGGGAGTGCAACATCGAAACCAAAGTAAATTACCCCCTGGTCGGCGCCTTCGTACTGATACTCGGCGCCGTGCTGATCGTCGGCATACTCTGGCTGGCGTCAGGCGGATCCTTTCAAAAGAAAGTCGACCTGTATCTGGCGATTGAAGACGAATCGGTAGCCGGACTGAACGTGAACGCACCGGTTAAATATAACGGCGTCGATGTCGGCAAGGTCAGTAAAATTCAACTCGACCCGGGCAACCCTGAACGGGTCAATCTGATCTTCGCCATCGAGCACAATACGCCTATCCGCGAAAACACCGTAGCGGTTCTGAAGACCCAGGGACTGACCGGCATCGCCTATGTCGAACTGAGCACCGCTACCCACGATTCACCGCTGCTACGTAAGACTGCAGGGTATGAATATCCGGTCATACGCACCAAACCGTCACTTTCTGCCCGACTGGAAAATGTGCTGACCACGGTGTTGGCCAGTGTCGACAGCACGTCCAAACATATCAATGCCATCCTCTCCGATCAGAATCAGCAGAACTTCAGCAACACCCTGGCAGATATGGCGACCATTGCCCATACGATTGCGTTGCGCAAAGAGGCCATCGATCACAGCCTGCATAATGCGGATCTGACCCTGGGCAACACGACACGCTTAACCGCACAGGCCGGCCCCGTGCTCGATCAGATCAGCCGCAGCGCCGAATCCATTAACTCGATGGGTAAATCGGTCACTCGCACCAGCGTTGACGCCGGAAAGTCACTGAACTCGATAGGCTCGGATTTAAAAGGCTTTACCGACGTGAGCCTGCCGCAGCTGGACAACCTGATCGGCGAACTCAATGCATTATCGGCTTCAATGCGACGCTTAAGCGAGCAAACCGAACGCAATCCGGACAGTTTGCTGTTCGGTATCACTCCAGTGCCCAACGGGCCGGGAGAAACATCACCCGTTGTGAGGAAGCCATGAGCCGCGAATTTCATTTCCTGTTTTTAAAATACCTGCTGTGCGCATTGCTCGTAATCTTGCTCAACGCATGCAGCGCATTGCGCCCGGTTGAAACAGCGCCGCCCACATTTTATTCACTGGACTATCCGGCGACGCCACAGTCTCCGATCACTTTACAAAACAACGCACCGACGCTATTGGTCAACCCACCGGTTGCCGCATCGGGCTTTGACAGCCAGCGCATTATTTACACCCGGATTCCACACCAGCTGGAATATTTTGCGCACAGCGAATGGATAGATACCCCGGCGCGGATGATTGCGCCCCTGATCGTCGATGCACTGGTCAACAGCGGCGCATTCCGGGCCGTCGCGCCGGCGACCAGCGCCGCTGCCGGCGATCTGCGATTAAATACGGAGATAGTCAGGCTACAACACGATTTCGGCACCCAGCCAAGTCAGTTGCGCTTTACGCTGCGCGCCTATGTGCTGGACAACGCAACCCGCAAGGTGGTGGCATGGCATGAATTCGATGAGATCGTGACACCGGCAAGCGACACGCCGTATGACGGCATCGTTGCGGCGAATCGCGCAGTGCAGGCGGGATTGCAGGAGCTGACCGTTTTTTGTGCTGATGCCGCCCGGCTATGGGAAGATGGCAAAGTTAAACAATAACGCTGCTGTGCATACGTTAGTGAATGCTGAATTCACAAAACCGAAATCAGCGCCGCGGCGACCAGGGCGGCGGCAGCACTGGCAAGTGACAAGCTAAAGCTTTGTGTGTGTGCCACCAGTACACCAGCCACCAGCGGGCCGATGATTTGCCCGACACCGTAAGCGGCAGTCATGCTGGCCAAAATATTAAATCGAATCCTGTGCGCAAGACGCTTCCCGGCCGGCATGGCAATCGTCACTGTGCCGACAAACGTGCCGCCAACCAGTAGCGCGCTAGCCAGAAAGCCCGGCAGATTTTCCGCAAATACCGGCAACACGACGCCTATCGCCTGACAGCCAAGGTTGAAGAACATCGCGCGCTTTGTCCCGACCTTCATATGCAACCAGTGCCAAAAGAAGCAGGACGGCATAGCGCCGATGCCGAAGCCTGCCCAAACCTGCAGCGGATTGATGTCCGGTGCGGCAATTCTGATCAATACCGGTAAATAGGTAGCGGTAACGATATAACCAAAACCGGCGAGTCCGTAGGCCAGTACCAGCACCCACGGTTTCATCAGCACGTACTCATGGATTTCGTCGGATTGCTCAGTCTGTATCGCGGGAGCCGGCACCTGTCCCAACGCAGGCCACGCGGCTACAGACAGGACTGCACCGACCGCCATCAGTACAATCCAGATCATGCCGCTTTGCAGATGTGCGGCTGAACCGGCAGCGATCAATTCAGCAGAGATAAAGATGCCCAACCCTACGCCGGAAAATAATAGCGGTGCGCCATGCGGATGCTCAATCACCTGCAGCAACCAGACCGAGGCTGCAATCAGACAGACCGCACTGAAAACCCCGGCAATAAAACGTATCCCGACTATCCACCAAACCCCGTAAGAAAATAGCAGCAAGCCGAGACACACTACCGTTCCCAACATCGCCATACGTGCGGCAGCGGCGGCGCGCGCAGGCAGCATACGGCTCATCAGTATCGCCCCCGCAAGATACCCGGCATAGTTGGCAGACGCCGCCCATGAACCTTGCGCCAGGCTCATCAGCCCGTCGCCAACCATCAGGGGATACATGCCGGTGAACGCAAAACGGCCGAATCCCATGCCGACAGCGATCACCAATGCGGCGGAAAACGTTGCGACTATTTTGCTGTTCATGATAATTCCCCCTCACAAAGACATGATGTTTACCATCTTCCGACGTGTGCACCACCGTCGACACTGCCGGCGGTTTGTTGTTTCAGCATTTGTCTGACCGCAAACCGGGTAATGTAAATAAAACCGTCAAGATTGGTTGATGACAGCGATTTAAATCTTCAACAGTGTAGTCTACTAACGGTTTTCTGAAGATTATGCCGGCATTACCGCGCGCTATCTGGTGGCATCTCCTGAGTATTTGAAGGGCAGGAAAATTCCGACCAGGCCGGAGGATTTGCAAGCGCATCCCCCGTTGAATGTTGGGCTGATTTGGCGTTGAATGTTGGGCTGATGAAGCGCAGCCCAACCTACAAGAGATGATATCAATTCCCTGCGACATCTGATCGACGCTGATTGAAGAAGCAGCGCTAATGCGCCGCAACAGCAGCGGCCGAGCTATTACCTTTAGCCGATTTTGTAATCCAGATCAGCGGAATAATCCCGACAAAGATCAGCGCAGAGATCCAGAAAATATCGTTCAGGCCCAGCATGGCAGCCTGCTGATTCAGCGTTAGCTCAAATCTGGCATAGGCCTGGTTAAGCGACATGCCCAGATTGGATTGCAGTGCGTTGATGCTGTCGTAAAACGCCGGATTGCCCAGGTTGGCCTGCTCGGTTAACCGTGTGTGATGAAAAATGGTCCGGCTATCCCAGGCGGTACTGAAAATTGCAGTACCGGCAGCACCACTGAAAATCCGTGCGAAATTGGACAGTCCTGCAGCATCCGGAATTTTTTCAGGGGGTAGTCCGGAAAGAATAATGGCTGTGAGCGGAACGAAGAACAGTGCGGTAGGTATGCCCTGTAGCAGAGTCGGCAATACCAGCGTCCAGGTATCAACGCCGGTGGTGTACAAGGAGCGCATGAAAAACACGCTGGCAAATCCGACGAAAGCCAGTGTCGCCAAGATGCGCGCATCCGATTTTGGCATCAGTTTTCCCATCACCGGTGCCAGGAATACCGCAAAGATACCCAATGGCGCAGTGACAAGTCCGGCATCGACCGAACGATAACCGAGATACTCCTGCATCCATTGCGGCAACAGCACCAGATTGGCAAAGAAAATACCGTAAGCGACCGAGATGGCGACCGTTCCGCCGAAAAAATTACGACCCCGGAACAGACGCAGATCGATGAGCGGATGCTCCTCGGTCAACTCCCAAATAACGAACGAGATAAAACTGATCCCGGAAAACAGCGACAGCGCAATAATCACCGGAGACTGGAACCAGTCAAGATCTTTACCTTTGTCGAGCATAATCTGCAGCGATGCGACCCAAGCGATCAAAGACAGCAAGCCAAACTTGTCGAGTTTGATCACTCTGGTCTTGGTTTCGCGCGACCTGTAAATAAACCAGGAAACCGTGCCGGCGAAAAGACCAACCGGTATATTGATATAAAAAATCCACGACCAGGAATAACTGTCGGTCATCCAGCCACCCAACGCAGGTCCGGCAATCGGACCAACCGTTGCCGTCATCGCCCACAGCGACAATGCCAGACCGCTTTTCGCCTTCGGATAGGAGGACAGCAGCAGAGCCTGCGACAGGGGAATCATCGGTCCGGCAACGGCGCCCTGCAGAATGCGCGCCGCCAGCAAGATGGGCAGTGTGGGCGCAATCCCGCATAACCACGATGAAAAGGTAAACAGGAATATCGACGTCACAAACAGTCGCACCTGTCCGACCCGTTGCGTCAGCCAACCGGTAATCGGAATCGATATCGCGGTTGCTGCGGCAAATAACGTGATTACCCAGGTTCCCTCATCAATCGATACCCCGAGACTACCGGACATGGTAGGGATCGCCACGTTGGCGATAGACGAATCAAGCACATTCATGAATGTGGCCAGAGCAACCGCAAAGGTTGCCAATGCCAGCCTGCCGCCGCTTAGCGGCGCAAGTGGCGCGGTTTGGGGTGTCATGATGGTCCTCTCAATTAATGTATCACTGCTGCTCAGCCAACGCTGCGTTAATGCAGAGTTACTGCCCGACAGCTGCGTTCTTTTCGATAATGCGGCGGATTTCAGCATCAGCCTGTTTCGAGTAATCATCGAACACACGGGTCTGGAACGAGGTCTGATCGGCAGCAGCCAATTGCGATCCGGATTTATCATGCGTATCCACCTCGACCTGCATCGACATGCCGATACGCAGCGGATGTGCGCGCAATTCATTCGGATCGAGCTGGATGCGAACCGGCAGGCGCTGGACTACCTTGATCCAGTTACCGGTCGCATTTTGCGCAGGAAGCACAGAAAAGGCACTACCGGTTCCGGCCGAAAATCCAATCACTTTGCCATGGTAAGGCGCAGATTTTCCGTACACATCCGCAGCCAGCGTTACAGCCTGACCGATACGCATGGTTCTCAACTGACCTTCCTTAAAATTCGCATCGACCCACACACCATCCAGCGGAACAATCGCCATCAGAGGCGTGCCGGGCGTGACGCGCTGACCGAGCTGCACAGAACGTTTCGCGACATAGCCGGTTACCGGTGCCGGAATCGAGTTACGCTGGCAGGCAAGATAGTCTTCCCGCACCTTGGCCGCGACAGCCAGCACATTGGGATGTTCTGCCACGCCGGACTTGCCGGTTTTAGCGCGATTCGAGTCCAGTTGCTGCTCTGCAGTCTGCAATGCCGCAGTGCGTTCCCTGATCGCATCGCGGGCATGGGCGATATCTTCCGCCGATACCGCGCCTGTCTGGTCGGCCGAGAGACGACGCTGTAAATCATCCTTGGCCCGGGCAAGTTCCGCCTGGCGTTGCGCAATCTCGGATCTCAGTACGCTGTTGTAGATGTACAGCGCGCTAACCTGCTGCACGGTTTGCGCCAGTGACGCTTCGGATTTGGCCAGTTCAAGTTCGGTGTCGGCAGGATCCAGTTTAAGTATGTCGGTACCCGATTTGACCAACTGCGTATCGTCGGCGTTGATGGCAACCACGGTGCCCGGAATCTGTGAATTGATTTGCACCAGATTGCCGGAAACATACGCATCATCGGTGGACTCCTCATATTGCAGCACCGTCAGGTAATAAGCGCTGGTCGCTGCGGCACCCAAGATGCAGGCCGCGGCCAGCAGAGCGAACATCAGTTTTCGTTTTCCGGGAGCCCGGCTAGAGTCGCCGGCAGGTTGGGCAGTTGCGCTGACGGCAGTGGTAGTTTCATTCATGATTGCACCTTAATTATCTGTGAGTTGGTGAGCTAGTTCGCTGTTGCGGTTACAGGTACTGCAAGTCCGGCAGGTTGGGACATTGCGCTGCCGATTGCCCCAGAATCATCCACAAAGCCGCCGCCTAATGCCTGGGCCAGTGAGATCTGTTGGTCGCGGCGATTCATCTGCAGATTCGTTACCGACTGTTGTTCCGCAATCGCTTTGATATGTGCCTGGATTACGCCGGATAGCGTGTTGAGCCCGGCTTTGTACTGGCTGTTCATCAACTGCCAGGATTTTGTGGCCGCGTCGGCGGCCCTTTGCGCGTCCATCAGTTGCGCATCGGTGGCACGGATCCGCGCCACCTGCGTCGCCACATCGGACAGCGCAGCAATCAGCGTCTGGTTGTAGCTCGCTACTGCATAGTCATAGTCGGCATATTTATTGGTGAGCTGCGCGCGCAAAGCGCCACCGTCAAAAATCGGCAGATGAATTGCCGGTCCGGCACCGCTCGCATCGCTGCTGCGATTGAGAAAGCGACCGAAGCCGAACGCATCCAGTCCAAGCGCGGCACTCAAATTGATGTTGGGATAGAAATCACTTTTGGCAGCTTTGATGTCGTGGGTAGTCGCATCGACCTGCCAGCGCGCCATCACGATATCGGGGCGACGCGACAGCAAATCGGCGGGCAGGTTGTCCGGCAACTGAGTTTGCCTGCCAGTTCCCAAAGAAGGCCGGTCTATTTGCAGACCGCGATCCGGTGCTGCTCCGAGCAGGGCCGCCAGTTGATAGCGGACCTCGACAATTCGACCGTCGATCGCATTGATTGATACTCTGCCGCCGGCAATATTCAGATCGACGTTGCGCTGTTCAATTTCGTTATCCAGCCCGGCGTGAACGCGGTTTATGCTGAGACTGCGCATTTGCTCGAATTGACTGAGTTGCTCACTGACCAGGTCCTGCTGCACATACAGTCGCGCCAGTTCGTTGTACTTCCGGGCAATCGCAGCACTCAAAGCCAGTTTGACCTCCTGTAACGCTGCTTCGTTAACCTTCAGCTTAGAAACGGAGGAACGCACAATCTCATCGTTTTTACCCCACATATCGAGGTCGTAACTGGCAGTCAGCATTGCGTTATTTTCCGTCTGCCAGGAACCGCCTAGCGGATGCGGTGCCCACGAATTGGCACTATATTGTTCGCGATTTACTTTGTATCCCGCATCCACTTTTGCCTGGGTATTTGCCTGCGCCGATTCAGTGTAGGCGGCAGCGGCGTCAAGACGCGCCTTGGCCTGATCAACAGACGGATTTTTTTGCAGTGCTTCTTTAATCAATGCGTCTAATTGCGGATCGCCAAATTGAGACGCCCAATCCGGCGCCGGCCAATGACCGTGCTGTTCCGGCAAACTCTGTGCAACCTGATTGCCGGCAATATGTTCAATATGGCGGTCGCTGCTGATACCGCTATAGTTGGCGCAACCGGATAACATCGCGAGAGCTGCAAACGCTATCGATATTGCGCTGCGTTGCGGGTGACCGGTTTGTGCAGTTGGTTTCAAGTTCATCATCTTGTTCTCCTGATTTTCCACCCAAATATCTGATAAGTCATTTACTGATAAGTCAGATTTATAGATATATTTTGGCGTGTCGGTTGCGGCATAAATTTAAGTGGGGTTTCTGAAAGGTGGTTTTAATTGTCAGTCATTAAATCGGCTGGTCGCACAGCACTTCCACCAGCTTCTCCTGATAGATATTTTTCGTTAGATTCGCGCCGCGCGACAGATTTCCTTCGTCGGCAACGGCCAGGAAAATCTTGAGCTCGGTCAAACCGTAGTGCATCGCGGTCTGGCTGGTTTTGATTGCTGCGAGATTGCTGTTCATGGCAGTTCCAATTTAGATTCTTATGCGTAGATCGAGCATCAGTCACCAATAAATTTTCTTAGCAGACGCTGAAACTCTTTGAATTCGCTTGCGCTGAAATTCTCTAATCGTCGATTGAGTACGCCCAATGCCCGCTTTGGAATATCTGCCGCAACCTGTTTGCCTTTTTTGGTCAATTGCAGGTTCACGCTGCGCCGGTCTTCCAGGCTGCGAGTCCTGGTCAACATATCCTGTTTTTCCAATTTATCCAGCATGCGGGTCATCAGGCCACTATCAATCACCAACATTTTACTGAGTTCAAAAGGCGTGCTGGCCAAGTCACGTGCCAATGCCAAAATGATGCCCATCTGCTGCATCGTAATATCAATATCGGCCAGCGCGGTGTCCATCTCAACCTGCATCACATTGCGCGCCTGATGAATCGACAAGCCCACGCTGGTGCTTGGATCGAAATTCTCTTTTGTATAGTGATTCATAAAATCCTCCTCAGTTTTTCGCAACATTATCTGATAAGTCAGATACTGTCAAGTCAAAATTAAGATTAATTTTTGCCGAATCATTTTGACAATAAGCCGATTAAATACCCGCGCTCGGCCTGACGACTTTTCCAGCGGCGTTGCCACTCCAGTGAATAGCACCGGCGATAAGCCCAAGCACAACACCAAAAATCACGATACCTATCCAGCCAAAATGCGTCATCAGCCAACCGCTGATCGCCACGCCGATCGCACCACCGGCAAAGGTGGCGGTCATATACAGACTGTTGATGCGACCCTGTGCTTTTGGATCGACAGCAAAGGCGCGTGTCTGATTCGATACCAGGCCGGACTGCACGCCAATATCAAGCACGATCACGCCGATCACCAGAAAAATAATTGAGGTCTGTGCGCCGGCAAGCAGCAGGTAGGCAAGCGTCACGATGCCGATACTGGCGGCAATTACGCGACGCGATCCCAGTCGGTCGGTAGCGTGACCGCCGAGCGTAGCGGCAAGCGCACCTGCCGCACCGATAATCCCAAAGCCACCCGCCCAAGCACTGCCAAGATGCCATGGTCCGGTTTTCAGCAGCGCTGCCAGATTCACCCAAAAGGCGTTGAAACAGGCCCACAACAGCGCTTGGACTAGCATCGATTCGCGTATCGGGCGATGGTCGCGTGCCAGAGGCCAAAGCGATGCAAGCAGGCGCCCGTACGACAGATTTGTGCTCGACATGCCGCGTGGCAGCAGCGAAGCTGCGGCAAACCAGACCGGGATCATAAATACGGCTTCCGTCCAGTAAACCGCACGCCACCCCCAGGCCGCACCGATCACGCCGCTGATAGTGCGGCCGAGCAGAATGCCCACCATGATGCCGCTGACGACCGTCCCGACCGAACGACCACGATCGCGCGGCAGCGACATCACGGCAGCAAAAGGCACAAGTTGCTGGGGCACGCAACTGACAATACCAAGACCAAACGACGCTGCAATCAGCGACCAGATACCGGGCGCAAGCGCTGCAGCCACAGCGAAGCCAAAGGTCACTGCGATCTGACCCAATACCAGTTTACGCCGGTCGTAGCGGTCGCCGAGCGGCAGCAGCAACGCCAGTCCGGTGGCAAAGCCAAGCAGTGCGGCGCCGGCGACAAGATCAACCGTCGCGACGTCGACCTGCAAACCTGCGGCAATCAGCGGCAGGATAGGTTGGGTGCAATAGATATTGGTAATCACCGCGCCGGCGATAATCGCCATCATCACGATCTTGCCGCGCGACGCTATCGGGTGTGGATACTCGGTGGTAGTGGGTAAGCTGCTCACGGCGCGCTCCTTCTGGTTCAATGTCCCCTGAATAGTCAGCGGGATCGCGGACCAGAGGGTACGCATAAAGCTTACTTGTTTGCAGATATAAAGAGAATCCTATAAGATCGGGAATCATCCTTCCATTATTCGGAATAATTCCATGAGTCGTCTTGAATCCATGTCCATACTCATTGCGGTGGTGGATGCAGGCAGTCTGTCGGCAGCCGCACGCCAACTGAGCATGCCATTGGCGACAGTCAGCCGCAAGGTCGCGGAACTGGAATCGCATCTGAATACGCGTTTGCTACACCGAACCACGAGACGACTTTCGCTGACCGAAACAGGGAGCTCTTATGTGGCGGCCTGCCGGCGCATACTCGAAGAAATCGAAGAAGCCGAGCGCGCTGCGACAGGTGAATATGCTGCGCCCAAAGGCGAGTTGGTGATTACCGCGCCGGTTGTGTTTGGGCGTCTGCACGTTGTACCGGTAGTGGCGGAATTTCTCGCGCACTATCCGGAGATCGACATTAATCTGATACTCACGGACCGCGTCGTACATCTGATGGACGAGCACACCGACATCGCCGTGCGGATCGGCGAGCTGCCGGACAGCACGCTAATGGCGACCAAAGTGGGAGCGGTGCGTCGGGTAGTCTGCGCCAGCCCGGCCTATCTGGCGCGGCATGGCGTACCGCAAAAACCGTTAGATCTGTCCACGCATGAATGCATCACCTTCGAAGTACTGGCATCGATGCGCGCCTGGGTATTTGGATCTGGAAAATCGGAGCAATCCGTGCAAATTCATTCACGGCTTGCAGTCAATACCGCGGAGGCCGCGATTGAAGCCGCGATACTTGGAGTCGGATTGACGCGCGTTCTGTCCTATCAGGTCGCCGACGCGCTAGCTAACGATAAGCTGCGACTCGTTCTCGAAACATTCGAGTCAGCGCCGTTACCAGTCAGTCTGGTGCACAAGGGGCAGGCGCCAATGCCGTTAAAATTACGCGCATTCCTTGATTATGTCACCCCGCGTCTGCGGGCCCAACAATTGGGCTGATTGAAAATCGCGTGAATCCGATTCAATCAGGTTTGCAAAGCTAATTTGCCTTCCGATGCACCATCCAACTTCTCATCAATTGCTCCGCTCGATAATTTTTATCAGTAAAAATTTATCTATCAGATCTGCATTTCACCCCATTTATCGGGTTTGTGTATTGAGGTATTGGGAATCTTTTGTGGCAATTGAGAATTTGCCAGATGCACCGGACTTAAAACTTTTGACCAGTTTGTATACTTGATTAAATCAGCAGCCATTTTTCTATGATCATTCCCAGGGATTGGCGCGACCAATCCAAGAATAATTTGAGGATGATGTTTGCGTACCGCAGCGAGCGCTCCTGATATATCCGTGTCGTTGGTGCAAATAACGGCTTGTTCGTATTCACCAGTCCATGATAGACCCCCTTAGAAATGACAAAACCGCCATAGGGCGGTCTGTCGCCCCAAAAGCATCTGGCTAAACCAGACGGTTAAGGGGCGAGTCGTGAAGGCATCTTACTGGCAACAATTAATCCGGTCAATCCCGTTAAGTACATATTCACAAAATGAGCGTATCCTAAACCTACATAATTCGCCTGGTCAATTTCAAATAGTTATCTAAACTCACGCAGATGGAATGTTGAACGGTTTGATTAAGCCAATACGTCCTTCAACCATGCATGCAAATCTGCTTCCCGTTTCGAATTACCGTTCAGCATCGCTTCAATGTGATCACGATCATCCTTTGCGATTTCATCGTAAGCCCAGGTCAGTAATTTTTTGTCGGTGAGCGACGCCAGCGTTGACGCATCGGCAGGATCAAAGCTTATACCCACATGTTGCGCGATCAGGTAAAAACCGCACATATTCAGTATATGTTTGCGCACCTTGTCGCCGGTCCGATTTTTCTCCATTTTGGTTGCGTAGTGACGCGCCAGGGCCAATGCGCTGGCAGCAGCGATTGCACGCTGATCGGATTGTTTAGCTGCGTTTATTCCGGCGAGAATATTTTCTATGCGCTGTTTTTTTTCTTCTCTGGTGAGTAACAGCGGACGACCACTGTAACGGGCTACGTTCTCCATGCCAGTCCAACTGCTGCCATCCCATACCGCAACTCCGGTAGATCCGTCAAAACACTGAACGCCATACGTTCCGTTTTCAAGGGGAGGATGTATCATCGCTATGCTGATTGCGTCCGAATACTGTTGCTCGTTTAGAATCAGTGCCATCGTGTACCCTTTCGATTTTTGTTTTCGATAATATGCTGGTTTGATACGGTGCGTTCCCTAAGACTCCAGATACATCATATTCACAATCGGCAAACAACTCAATCAATCATTCGCCAGATTACTTCAGAGCTTGGGCGATTTTTTCGAATCTTCACCCGCCAGCAATTTGGTGACCATACCTGCCGGCACTTCGGCGTAATGCGAAAATTCCATGCTGAACGTGCCGCGCCCCGACGTGGCAGAGCGCAAAAAGTTAATGTAGCCGAACATCTCCCCGAGCGGTGCCTGCGCCAACACGGTGGCTTGCGTGCCCTTCTGGCCCTGCTCGATAATATCGCCGCGCCTGCGGTTGACGTCGCCAATCACCGTACCGAGATAATCCGCTTCCACCACCACTTCCAGTTTCATGATCGGTTCCAGCAATTTTGGTTTGCTCAGGCGGTGTGCTTCGCGAAAGCACGAACGTGCAGCAATTTCAAAAGCCAGCGCGCTCGAATCGACGTCATGATATTTACCATCGACCAGCGTCGCTTTAAAATCCACACACTCGTAACCGGCGACAGCGCCTGCCAGACTTTGCGACATCGTGCCGAATTCGACGGCCGGTATAAATTCTTTCGGCACGCGTCCACCTACAACTCCGTCTTCAAAGCTTTTTCCCGAACCCGGTGCCAGCGGCTCGAATTCCATTTTGACTTCAGCAAACTGCCCCGATCCGCCGGTCTGCTTTTTATGCGTGTAGATATGCGTGACTTTTTCGCCGAAGGCTTCGCGGTACGACACCTTGGGCTTACCCATCACCGCTTCCACACCTAGCTCGGTGCGCATGCGATCTATCGTCACTTCCAGATGCAGCTCGCCCATGCCGCGTAATACCGTCTGTTCGGTTTCCGGATCGACTTCCAGCCGCAGCGACGGATCGGCTTTCGCCATCTTGTACAGTGCGGTGGACAGTCGGTCGACGTCGCCTTTGGTTTTAGGTTCGACCGAGACCGAGATCACCGGGTCAGGGAAACGCATACGCTCCAGCAGCACGGGGTCGTCCTGAGCACACAGCGTGTCACCGGTCTCAGTATCTTTGAGTGAGACGAAGGCGACGATATCGCCGGCGCGCGCCTCCTCGATGTCCTTGGTCGAATCGGCCTGCACTTCTACTATGCGTCCGATGCGTTCTTTTTTACCGCGTGTGGAATTCAGCAGCGTATCGCCTTTGCGTATCACGCCCGAATAGATGCGCGCAAAAGTCAGCACACCGAACTGGTCGTTGATCACTTTGAAGGCCAATGCTGCTGCCGGCTCATCATCGGAGATGGCACGTTCACCCAATTGCTTGCCGTCTTCGTCGACGATATGGATGCCGCCGTTTTCACCCGGATATGGCAAATAATCCACCACCGCATCGAGTAACTGCTTGACGCCTTTGTTTTTAAAAGACGAGCCGCAAAACACCGGCGTGTAGGCACCGGAAATACATCCCTGCCGTATGCAATGTTTGATCTTGCTTACGTCTGGCTCGTGCCCTTCGAGCAAGGCCATGAAAGCATCTTCATCGACCGAAAGCGCCAGTTCCAGCGTCTCCTGCCGCAGTTTCGGCAAATGTGCCAGCCACTGCACGTCTGCCTGTGTCGACAGTTTTACGCGCGCGGCGATTTCATCCATCACCACGACTTCCCACGTTGCGTCCTTATCGTCCGGATCGTCCGAACTCCATAAATACGCCTGTCCCTCAATCAGATCGACCATGCCCATAAACTGATCGTGCGACCCGATAGGCACCTGGCAGAGCAGAGGTGCCACGCTAAGGCGTTCGCGTATGCCGTCTATGCAATGCTTAAAGCTTGCGCCCATGCGATCCATTTTATTGACATAGCAGATGCGCGGTACGTTGTACTGGTTGGCCAGACGCCAATTGGTTTCAGTCTGCGGTTCAACGCCTGCAACGCCATCGAACACCACCACCGCTCCGTCCAGCACCCGCAGCGAACGGTTGACCTCAATCGTGAAATCAACGTGGCCCGGCGTATCGATCAGATTGATGTCGTACCCCTTCCACGACGTAGATACAGCCGCCGACTGGATCGTAATACCGCGCGCCTTTTCCTGTTCCAGATAATCGGTGGTGGTGCCGCCCTTGCCGTCCTTGGCGTCATGCACTTCCACGATTTTGTGCTGCTTGCCGGTGTAATACAGTATGCGTTCGGTGGTGGTCGTCTTGCCAGCGTCGATATGAGCGATGATGCCGATATTGCGGCGTTTTTCTAAAGGTTTTTGGCGAGCCATGATATTTTCCTTCGCGGTGAGCTTTTCAGTATATACAATCCTAATAAAGATGCTGCCGTGACTGGCTTGAAAATGCGGATATCAGTTCTATACTCCAGACAGTCGTGCAATAACTGAGAGTAGTGCCCTTCAAACTTAGCACTCCGACAATTTAAAACTCCCTCAAAATTATGCCTGAAGATGAAATTCGCCATATAAGCAGTAAGTTGAACATACCGTTGCAGAAAGACAGGAAAATCCTGCGGGCCTCACAAAATGGCGACGCACAGTTTCATCAATTGTTTAAGCAGCACAATGCGATCATGCTGCTGATAGATCCGCACGCCCGTCTGGTGGTTGATGCCAATGCCGCGGCAGCAAGATTTTACGGTTATCCGCTGGATACCTTGATAGGCATGAGCGTTGAAAAAATCAACGCCAAGTCCGAATCGGAAATGCATAGCCAGAGACAGTTGGTGCTGGAAGGGAAATGCAATCAGTTTTACGTTGATCATCGTCTGGCGAATGGCGATATCCGTACTGTAGAAGTGTTGACCTCCACCATCAGTCTGAACGAAACGATTTTTTTCTTTTCGATTATTCACGACGTCACTGAAAAAATCGAAGCTGAAAAAAAGTTACGCGTCAGCGAATCGCTGTATCGCAAGCTGACTGAAAGTATGAAGGACATTATCTGGGTGATGGATGTTGAGACTTTGCGTTACGTTTATGTGAGTCAGTCGGTATTTAACATGCTGGGCTACACACCCAAAGAGTTCATCGCCAAAGCGCCAGACACCGAGCTATCGTCCGAACGTCAGCAGGTTCGGACGTTAATATTAGAACGGGCAGAGCAATTCAAACATGGCCTGATTTCATCCGAGACCTTCTTTGCATATGAACTCGAATTGGCACGCAAAGACGGCAGTCTGGTATGGGCCGAACTGATTATTTACCACGATGTTAACGAGTACACCGGTGGCGTTGAACTGCACGGTGTAACGCGCGACATTTCGGAACGGGTGCGCGTGCAGCAGGAACTGGAAGGCAGAGCACACATCGATTTTCTGACCGGGGCAGACAATCGCGGCTATTTCATGCAGAAGGCAGAGAAAGAACTGGCCCGCGCCCTACGCTACCGCAGTGCCTTGTCACTGTTGATGATGGATATCGATTTCTTTAAACAGGTGAATGATAGCCACGGTCATGCGGTCGGTGATGAGGCCTTAAAAATGTTGACGGAAATCTGTCGCAGGACGCTGCGCGAAATAGATATCATCGGCAGAATAGGCGGTGAAGAGTTCGCCATTTTGCTGCCACAGACCGACCGAAATGCCGCGACTGAAGTCGCTGAGCGCCTGAGAATTGCCATTGCAAACGAATGTGTTCTGTCTGACGGTGACGCGCTCATTCAGATCAAGGTGTCGATAGGCGTATCGTCGCTAGGGGTTGCAAATACTGCGGACTATCCCGACACCCGGCCGGATGTGGTGAAACTGGATGAGCTGACCAGGCTGGCAGACAAGGCGTTATACGAGGCTAAAAAAACCGGGCGCAACAAAGTTTGTGTGGCGACTCAGGACAATGATGTTTGAATAAGGTCTTGATTGTCTATATGTGCAATATTTGGCACATTATTAGAAACCTCAATGAAAATGTGCGAAAAATCGCACATTTTGATATTTCGTTTAATACCTGAATGGCTGTTTAATGCAGCCACACATGATTGAATCCCAACAATCCGCACAGGCCATAGATAATCAGAAAAAAGGCGACGATGTAATGAAACGCCTTTGGAACAACCAACACTAAAATTCCCGCGATGATTGCCAGGATGGATATCAGGTTCAAGTGCACATGCATATAACAGCTTTCTTTTTATTGATTTAAAGAAACTAATTGTACTCAATAATTTGATTAACGGGCAACTGTCGGATGCTATGTAGGTACATTTTCCGAGCCCGGATGAATATTTGCGAAGTCCACTGATTTCCCGGGTGCCGATACCGGTTCGGTGCGGAATACTTCTTTATTGACTATCCGTCTTAATCGGATATCCACCAGCGTTGTGCTGTTGCCGTGCAGCGCCGATTCCAGCATGGCGCGCGTGGCTCTGATTTCGCAGGGCAGATACCGCACAAAGCCCGAGTCAGGGCGTGCTATCAATTTAAATCCCAGCATGTCCGCACCGGGCAGTGCGGCGCGCAAAAGACCGCCTTTTTTATCGAGCACTTCGTCGGCACCTTTCATGACATCGCGATTAAAGTAGAACGTGACGATTTCGGGATTGAGTTTATTTTGCTGGCGGTCGACAAAAAAACCGTTAGGCAGATGATTGGGATCGGCGTCGGCACCGGCGGTCAGGATCAAATCAAAATCGGTGATGGCGTACCCCTTGTCATCGCGCAGCCGAAAGGTCAGCATGGAAAATCGGTCGTGGATAAAGTAGGTCGGCTGTGCCAGCATATGTTTGACCATTTCGACCAGTTCCACTTTTTGCACCCCATCCGTTTCCACGGCAAACTGCTGACACAGATTTTTATAGTCCTGCACAGATTGCACTTTAATACACGACAAAATCGACTCCAGCGTAGCTTGGCTGGCCTTGTCGTCGGCGCTGTCTTTAACGCTACGCATGATGCCGATTTTCTCACCCGAATGCGATTTTCCGGCGATTACGCGCAAGGCAGTTTCCGGTGCGCGCTGATATTTTCCCACCTCCAGTTTTTCGGCAATGTACTGATACGGATTATCGGGATCGGGCCTGGGAGGTTCCTGCACCAGTCCGATATAGGTGCCGGCCAGGTGCGCGGCGGCTGTGCGCACCACACCGTCTGAGCCCAGTTCGCCGGTGTATTTATTGAGCTGATCGTATACCGCGCGGTCTATACTTTGCCCGGTCAGCACAAACGGGAAAACGCCATCCGGCGAGATCTGGCTACCGTCGCTGGTGATCCATTCGGCGTTTAAGTCCCATGATTCGGCGCTACCCAACTCCAGCCAGTCGAGCACACCGCGCCCCGGCTCGACATCGGCCAGCCATGACTTCAAACGACCGATGCGTTCTTTGCCGATCTGCGCCAATGCCGATCCGTAGTTGGCCGGTGCCAGCATAATCAGATGGCTCATCGGGCATGTGCGGCGATTTTGCTGATCCTGCGGATGCTGATAATAGTGATTCCACCAGTCGCGCACCACCGGTCCGCCGGTTGAATGGGTAATGCAGACAAAACGCAGGCCTTTTTTGAGGACCTTGCCGAGTTGATCCTGCACGGCAGATTCAAAGGCTCTGGAAATATCGGTCAGACGAACCTCATCGTGAAAGCTGATATACCGACCCAGAAAAATATCTTCCAGTTGCAGGCTGAGACCGGCATCGCTTGCCTCGCGTCGCAAACGCCGCGGCAGCTCGCCGTAAGTATCGGTGTTGGTGACGCTCCAGCCGTGGACGAATACGACTATTGTTGGCGCTAATGTTTGTGGCATCTCAACCTCCCTGATTGCGCTTATCCACAAGAACTACAGAACGAGCTAACGGCGCTGCAACAGCAATTCAAACTCCTCTGCCGGCACCGGCATTGAATACAGATAGCCTTGCGCGAAATCGCAGTTCGCGGCCAGCAGCAAATCGCGCTGGATCGCAGTTTCCACACCCTCCGCAATCACTCTTAAGCCAAGTTTATGCGCCATCACGATGATGGCTTCGCAGAGCGCCAGATCATTGGCATCGACGCCGAGATTATGCACAAATGACCGATCAATTTTAAGAAAATCGATATCGAATTTTTTCAGATAAGACAGCGAGGAGTAACCGGTACCGAAATCATCCACCGACACCTGTATACCCGCTTCCCGGAACTTCAGTAATTTCGCTTCGATCTTCGATTCAGCATGCAGCATGATGCCTTCGGTAATTTCGACGGCTACGCATTGCCCCGGTATGTCTTGCTGTTGCAGCTGTTCCGGCCATGTTCCGAATTCCGCATCGCTGTTGCGTATCTGCACCGGCGATTTATTCACACTGATCTGAAACGCAGCATCATATTTTTTACGCCACAACATCGATTGCGCCACGGCCTGCTTAAACACCCAGTCGCCTATCGGTACGATAAGTCCGGTCTTTTCAGCAAGTTCGATAAAGTCGACCGGATTGATAATGCCGCGTACGGGATGCTGCCAGCGTATCAGCGCTTCCGCCTTGTAGATGCGTCCGGTAGCCAACTCCACGATAGGCTGGTAATGCACGCGGAACTGTCCGCTGGCCAAAGCGACGCGCAGGTCGTTGGTCAGCCAGAGGCGTTGCTGGGCCTGTTCGTGCAAATTCTGCGTAAAATAATCGAGGCGGTTGCGCCCTGCATTTTTGGCCACGTACATCGCCTGATCGGCATTCTTCAACAACACGTCCAGATCGTCAGCGTCATTCGGATAAAACGTGATGCCGATACTGGCTGATATAAATCCTTCATTGGTTCCAAGCGCGAACGGTTCGGTCAACTTGCGCAAGATTTCCTGCGCTACGCGTTCGATACTGCTCATGCTTTCAATATCGGGCAGGATGATGGCGAACTCATCTCCGCCGATACGGGCTACCGTATCCGAGTTACGTATGCATGAACTGATGCGCCGTGCAGCATCGACCAGCAGTATGTCGCCCTTGTCATGACCCAGTGTATCGTTGATCTCTTTAAAATGATCGAGATCGATCAGCATCAGCGCCATCGGACGCCCTGAGCGATGCGACAGTTTTGAATCGTGCAACAGCCTGTCCTGAAACATGCGTCGATTCGGCAGATTGGTGAGTTCGTCGAAATTCGCCTGGCGCCAGATCCGTGCCTCGAACTCGATGCGATCGGTAATATCACGCCCCACTGCCAGTATGGTCGCCACCGCACCATTGGCACCGAACTCGGCTGTCAGCTGGATATGGCTGCAGAGTTCGCGCCCGTCTTTGCCGGGCCATCTCAGTTCAAATAGGGTGTTGCAACCGCTGGCCAGCACCTCGCGCAATTTCTCTTCATAGATTTGTGCATTGGCGCCGCCGGGAAACTCAGAGGGGCGTTTGCCCAATAATTCGCTCTGTGGACGCCCTGCCATTTTCGCAAAAGCCGAGTTGGCATAAATGCGACGGCAGTCATCGTCATAACGCGCAATCGAGTCCTGCGAATTTTCAATCAGGGTACGCGATTCCTGCTCCCTGGCGGCAAGCGCGGCTGTGCGTTCCAGTATGGTCTGCTCGAGCGAAGTATTGATCTGGTTGATCTGGCTGATCTTCTGGTTGATCGAATCGTTCATGGCAATAAAGCTTTGCGTCAGTTCGCCCAGCTCACCCTGCTTGACCATATATTTGCCAAGCGAGTCGAGCTCGTCGGTTATCGTGCCCGACTTCTGTCCGCCCGCGACGCCGCGGAAGATGCGGATCAGCACAGTCAGCGGACGCGAAATCGAGGTCGCCAGATACCAGGCAAACGGGAGTATAAAAACCAGGCTGGCAATGGCGATCAGCCACAGTATCCTTATCATTTCCCAGGTATTCGAACTCACCCGCTCCTTGGAGTGGAGCGCAGCGATATAGCCGACAAGTTGGCCGACAGGCTGGCCGTTGGTACACAACGGCATCAACTGCTGGTAGTAGCCCAGATTCTGTATGCTGATTTCATTGAGTGTGCTCGCACCACAATGCGCGTTGGGCGAGTCTGGCCGCTGATACGCCGACAGGCTGCCACTGCTCAAACTCCCGGTTGTAAACACATTGATGTCCGTATCTGTCAGGCGCGCGAGCCGATTGACAAATGATTGATCCAGCGGCTGCACCATGACGACCAGACCCAGCTGTTTAGTTTGCAGTTTGTCCGATCGCGCATCGAATGCCTCGTCGAAGATCGGGACCTGGCTTTCGATAGCCATGACGTCATCGACTACCGCGAAATGGACATCATCGCGCGATGGCAGCGGACCATCCAGCTTCGGGTTGATCTGCGCTACAGACTCAGACGGATGTAGGTTAGTCGTGGTTATTTCTTCTCCGGCCTTGACCGTCGCGACCTTAAATTTCAAGAGTGCGTCGCTGTTGACAAAGCCCACCTGTTGCTGAGCGCCGTCGAACAGGGCGAACGAAACCAGGCTGCCAGACGAATTGTAGATGGCAATTTTGGAGACCTTGGCCACGTATCCCGCCTTGCGTGTGTCGCGCGCCAATTGCTGATAGGTGCTGGACAGGGTATCGCTGTCCAGTTTGGAATCGGCGTATTGCGCCAGATACCAGATGGTCGAACCCAGTTTTCGTTCAGTCGCCAGTTGGCGCGACACGGACAGCATATTGTTTTTGCGGTTAGACACTTCTTCTTCAATAACGCTCTGGGCCTTTTGCAGCAAACTTCTGGACTGATCCAGATACTGTTTGCGAATTACCCAGGATACCGCCGACATATAAGCAACCGCCATCAACACGCAAATGCAGATCGCGCTCAACAGCACCTTGTTCCTTAGCGAGTTTATTCTCATCATTAGTTCGCGCCAGCGGGCCGGTAGGAAAGTATGGGTGAATATCCATAGGGAGCAATGGACGTGTCGAATCCATAGCTGCCGATATTGTTCTGATCTACCAGGCCCAGCCTGACCAGTATCGTGTGCGGCAATTCCCTGCTTCTGCCTTCCAGAAAATTGACTGCGGCGTCCGTGACTACCCGGGCCTGGCTGACTGCTTTGGTATCGGCCGCGGCAACGATTTCTTTATGCTGGATCAGCATGGCGACTTCCCGTGTGAGATCAAACGCGACGACTCTGATCTTGCCCTTCAGTCCAGCCTCTGCTATCGGTAGTGTCGCAGCTGGTGCACAACCGGTGCAGCCGATAAGGTAGTCCAGCTTTTTGCCGTACTGCGCCACCAGTTGCTGTGCCAGTTGCGATTGTTCGATCCGGTCGCTGTCGCCGTATTTGATATCGACGATATTCACTTTGATCGACGCCGACTTTGCAGCGGAAAGCGCACCCTCCACTTCGCCCTTGACCCAACCGGCGTCCTTGGGACCGGGCAGCAAGGCGATGTTGACAGCATTTAATCCGCGTTTTTTTGCGTCGGCGATGACCCATTGCGTAGCATCGATCCCCATACTTTTAAGGGACGTGGTGACCTTGATCGTTAAATCGTCGCTGGTACTGTCATTGGCCAGCTCGAATACCGGGATGCCCATTGCGCGCACCCTGGCGATGGAAGAATTGTTGGCAGTCAGGCTGATCGGCGAAATAACGATCGCGTCGTACTTTGCTGCCGTCGCCTCGTCGGTCTTGCGCAACTGGCCGATCAGATCGTTGTAGCCGTCCGCAGGAAAAATATCGACGGCGATACCGAGTCGCTTCGCCTCGCTGATGATGCCAAAACTGCAGCCTATCCAATAGGGGTCTTTGATGTGCGGAAAAAGATAGGCAATACGCCAAGGTTTTTTTGCGCGCGCAGCCATGGGGAATTGAGAACTCACCACCCGCCCGCTGGCCAACGCGTCGTCTGCCGACCCATGCTCTTTGACCGGACGATAAATTGACAATACTGGAATGGGCTTGAATTTTTCTGCAAGATGAGTCGTGACATCTTCAGCAGCAGGACTGGCAGCGCACACCCATGAAGTCACCGCGCAAAGCAGCAGCGCACAGCACCGGCGAAGCGACAAGTCCTTTTTTTGTCTTATTTGAATCATAGGGCGTTCAGTACGTGGCGTTCAATATGCGAGCCAGCAATTATGCCTAATCGCCTCATTATTGTTTCTACAAGGAATTTTTATTTTAGCACCTCAGTGCATAAAATCAAGCCGTAAGAAAGCCGTTGCGTATAGCGTGGCCAGTTCTTCCCTGAAAAAGCGCTAAGGCCGCAACGAATTTCTTGATTCCCATTCAGACAGCAACAGCCCATAGTAGACAGTATCAAACTTAACGCCATTCACTATCCAGCGCTCGCGCAAATAACCTTCGCGCTGAAATCCCAGCCGTTCCAATGTTTTGATGGATGCAGCATTATTCGGATCCACATCGGCTTCGATCCGGTTCAATCCCACAACCGAATAACCAAACGCCAGCAATGCCAATAACGCTTCGTGTATATATCCCCGTCCCCACTGGTCGGGGTGCAGGTCGTAACCGATTTCGGCACGCCTGCATTGGATATCCAGATCATACAGAAGGCAGGTGCCTATCAGTGCACCATCTTCCCGTCGTACCAATCCAAACCGGACATATTCACCGAGCGCCATGGCGCGAATATCTTTTGCGATCAACTCGTGGGCAAGATCGATTGAGGTCCAGGTTGTGTAACCGACGTAGCGGGTCACCTCGCTGTGCGAGCGCAGCGCATAAATAGCTGCCGCATCAGACTCCTGCAAAGGCCGCAACTGCAGGCGCGTTGTGTCAAGTATTGTGTGTGCAAAAGAAGTGGGCATGGTGCGATATCTCTGAATATTTTCGATGTTGCCGGATAATAACACGGTAGAATAAACGCCAAAATCGCATGCAATATCGTCTGCAACCAGACCGGCAATCAGAGTAGAAATGGCTGCGCCTGACTATCTGATCGTCATTTATTAAAGGAACTACGATGCATCCAAAATTCGTTGGCGTGACTGGATTGCCCAGAGCCGGTTCAACATTATTGTGTCAGCTGCTCGCCGAACATCCGGAAATCAAATGCGAAGGGCATAGCTCGCCGTTGTGCAATACCATCCTCGGCATACGACGGCTGATCAGTGATGACATGTTTTTTCTGTCGCAACTCGATCAGTCGTTTGATGCATGTTACGGGCATCTGACATCGGCCATGCAGGGATTTTTACGTGGGTGGAATCAGGATTGCCAGCACAAGGCGGTGGTGGATAAAAACCGCGCCTGGCTGCATGCAATTGAACTGCTTTTGCATATCGAACCCGAAGCAAAGCTGATTGTTTGCATACGCGATCTGACGCAGATTTATGGCTCGATAGAAGCGCAACATCAACGTACGATACTGGTCGATTTTATCGATCATTTGGCGGACTATGATCGCTTTGGCCGGGCAGATATGCTGTTCGCCAAAGACAAGATTATCGGCGCGCCGCTGATTTCATTGCACGCCGTGCCTGATCTGCCCAAGCATGTGCAGGACCATCTTTATTTTTTACGTTTTGAAGATCTGGTCGGCAATCCGGTGGCCTGCATGTCGCATGTATTTCAATGGTTGGGAGTTGCGCCGTATGAAATCAATCCGAATGAACTGCAAATCGGCGTCAAGGAAAGCGACAGCCACTATCGCATGAAGTATCTGCACAACCAGACCAGCAAGATCGGCAAGCCCAAACACCATGAGATCTCACCACGCATACAGGCGCAAATTGAAAGCGCGTACGCGTGGTTTTATCAGCTTTATTATCCGAATAAAAAGTAGCTTATTGATTCTTTATTGCTGCGTTCAATCGCACTTAAGCCTGCTTATTTCTTGGCTTGTGCCTCAATCGCTTCCCATTGCTCCAGACTGGTCAACAATAACTCATCGATCTCTGCATAACGACGATTGAGTTTGTTGACTTCGTCGGGTTGCGTCTTGTACAAATTGGTGTCCTGCAGGCGTACGGTAATGGTTTGCTGTTCCGCTTCGAGCCTGGCGATTTGCTTGGGTAATTCTTCCAGTTCGCGCTGTTCTTTGTAGCTGAGTTTCTTGGACTTGCTGTCGCTTTTCACTTCAGCTTTTGCCGCAACTTTTGCCGCTGGCTTGGCGATTTTTTTCGCGTTTTCACTATTGGCATAACGCTCCCAATCACTGAACCCACCGATAAATTCGCCCCAGTTTCCATCGCCTTCCGAGACAATTACCTGAGTCACCACATTATCCAAAAACGCACGATCGTGACTAACTAAAAATACGGTACCGGTGTAATTCTCCAACAGCTCTTCGAGCAATTCGAGCGTATCGATATCCAGATCGTTGGTCGGCTCATCCAACACCAGCGCATTGGCCGGCTTGGCAAACAAACGGGCCAGCAACAAACGATTTCGTTCTCCGCCTGACAGCGATTTGACTGGCGATCTGGCGCGCTCCGGTGCGAATAAAAAATCGTTCAGATAAGTCATGACATGCTTTTTCTGACCGTTGATTTCCACCCAGTCCGAACCGGGTGCAATTGTCTCAACCAGACTGGCGTCTTCATTCAACTGCGCGCGCATCTGATCAAAATACGCGACCTGCAATTTACTACCCTGCTTGATCGTGCCGGAATCGGGGGTTTCTTCGCCCAGAATCATTTTCAGCAAAGTGGTTTTACCGGCGCCGTTGGCACCGATCAGGCCGACTTTATCGCCGCGTAAAATCGTGGCGCTGAAATCGTTGACAATAATTTTGCTGTCATATTTTTTGCAGACGTTTTCCAGTTCGGCGACGATTTTTCCGGAGCGCTCTCCAGAAGATACGTCCAGTTTGACCTGCCCCTGCTGATCACGGCGCGCCGTGCGCTGTCGACGCAAATCTTCCAGACGACGCACCCTGCCCTCGTCGCGGGTTCTGCGTGCCTGCACGCCTTTTCTGATCCACACTTCTTCCTGCGCCAAAAATTTATCGAACTTGGCGTTTTCAACCGATTCGTTTTCCAGCAACTCGGCTTTGCGAGTCTGATAGGTCGTGAAGTTACCCGGGAAGGACAGGATTTTGCCGCGATCCAATTCAATGATGCGGGTACAGACATTATCCAGAAAACTGCGGTCATGGGTGATCAGCAGCACACTGCCTTTAAAATCTTTCAGCAGACTTTCCAGCCATAAAATTGAGGAGTAATCCAGATGATTGGTGGGCTCATCCAGCAACAGCACATCGGGCGCACTGACCAGCGCTACCGCCAGGGCTACGCGTTTTTTCATACCGCCAGACAGGCTGCCGATCAAAGCATCTTTTTGCAGATTTAACCTGTCCAGTGTTGCTTCGACTTTGCTGTTCAAACCCCAGGCGTCAGCGGCGTCCAGTTTTAACTGGATATCATGCATGCGTTCCATCAGCGCATCGTCGTTGTCGCCACCGAATTGTCCGCTAATGGTTTCATACTCTTTCAGCAATCCCGGCAGCTCTCCCAAACCCTGGGCAACCACGTCAAACACGTTCTGCTCAGCTTCAAACAGCGGTTCTTGCGGCACATAGGCAATGCGCAAATTCTGCTGCATGACCAACAGGCCATCGTCCAATTTGGACTGACCCGCGATGACTTTGAGCAAAGAAGATTTACCGGTACCGTTGCGACCGATTAGTCCGACGCGTTCGCCGGTCTCTATGGAAAATTCGCTGTGATCGAGAAGTGCAACGTGGCCAAATGCCAATTGCGCGTTTGAAAGAGTGATGACTGCCATAACATTCGGCCCGAAGGCGCGTCCAATACTAGTGTAAAGGCAGCATTGTACCGATTACTGTGCCACTCATCTGCATTAATTCTCTGCGTAAGCAGTTCGCTTGAATTAACTGAGGCCGCACGTCTTGCGATTTTTCGGACCTGGTAAATCAGCAAGGCATTATTGAATTAACATGGAATCTGGCAAGCCCCTACCCGACACGGCTGGGCTGTGTGCAGGCATCAGCAGTTATTTTTGTTGGCGCCGCCTGCGAAGGACAGTGAACAAAGACACAAGACCAAGAGCGACGAGAGCGACGGAAGCTGGTTCCGGAACGTTGCCATTGGCGGATTGGACATAACCGAAGCTAGCTGCGTACGTGCCATTTTGATCAGGAGTTATCGTACTGAGGTTCACATCACTGTTATTCAGGATATCAATATTCCAATTCGGAAGAGATGTTGAGATCAGGGAGTCCAGGTTTGGGGCAACATCACCGACATTAAATTCGTAAACACCATTCGCATTCGTTGTAGTTGTCTGCAAGATAGCGTTATTGCTGGTTGAAACCAGTGTAACGGTCCAGCCAGACAGCCCCGACTCACCATTGTCCATCACGCCGTCATTGTTGGCATCACCATAGACAACGCCGGTGATTGAGTAGGTCTCCCCACATTCAAATTCTGCATGAAACCCACTCTTTACGGAGTCGCATGCTGCATACGACACACCGCAAAATGACCCAAGCAGGCCAACGACAAGCAAGAATTTGGTTATGGGCTTCATCACGCCTCCGTTTATGTAGTGAATTCTTTCAGCGACAGGCTGCAAACACACTCGCGAAGTCGCTCGCTACAATATCAAGCGATTTTTGTGCCTGAGAAAAAAAATATTTATTTTCATGGAGTTAGACATTAACCCAGTAAGCATGCCGGATTAAATGTAAGAAAATCCGACGCAGGTAGCGTGAACCGACTTTGAGGATGTTGAGGTGAAATGATGGCGTTTGAGACAATAACTTGGTGTGACCAACAGGAATCGAACCTGTATCTAATTCTTAGGAGGAACTTGATCTATCCGTTGATCTATGGTCACACACGATGCTTTGTCGTGCTGTACTGCCATACACGACGACCCGCATTTTACATGCTTGTGGTCGGAACGAAAAGGATCACCGGTTAAGCTCGCCCGAAAAAAAACCAGCGCACCTTAAGTTTGCTGGTTTTTCGACGAGAGCGAATGAACGGATTAACGCTTTATTTCGCTGTTTCAGCCGGCGTTGATGCAGGTGCTGAACTGGTGGCAGCTTCAGAACTGGTCGCAAGTTCGGAAGGAACGGTAGACATTTTCAGTTCTTCCGCATTCTTCACTACCGCCGGTACATACACGACCTGCGCAGGTACCACTTTTTCCATCGGCAGCAACGGCACTAACAGCAAGGCCACAATGTTGATGATCTTGATTAATGGGTTAATCGCCGGACCGGCCGTGTCCTTGTAGGGGTCACCGACGGTGTCGCCAGTTACCGCGGCCTTGTGTGCCTCGGAACCTTTGCCGCCGAAATTGCCGTCTTCGATATATTTTTTGGCGTTATCCCAGGCGCCACCACCGGTAGTCATGGATATCGCGACGAATAAACCGGTGACGATAGTGCCCATCAATAAGCCGCCCAATGCTGCGGGTCCAAGCAGCAAACCGACCAACACCGGCACAACTACCGGCAGCAAAGAAGGAATGATCATCTCTTTGATGGCAGAACTGGTCAGCATATCCACTGCCTTGTCGTATTCAGGCTTGCCTGTGCCGTCCATAATGCCTTTGATTTCTTTGAACTGACGGCGCACTTCGACCACCACTGCGCCCGCTGCGCGACCCACGGCTTCCATGGCTAACGCACCGAATAAATAAGGAATCAGCCCACCGATAAATAAGCCCACGATTACCTTCGGATTCGACAAATCAAAGGTCACGCTGTTGCCTACCGATTCAAGCGCATGGGTATAGTCGGCAAATAATACCAATGCAGCCAGACCGGCAGAACCAATCGCGTAGCCTTTAGTCACCGCTTTGGTGGTGTTGCCCACTGCATCCAGGGGATCGGTTACTGCGCGTACTGACTCAGGCATTTCTGACATTTCGGCAATACCGCCGGCGTTGTCAGTGATCGGGCCGTAAGCATCCAGGGCCACAATAATCCCCGCCATCGACAGCATCGAGGTAGCAGCGATTGCGATGCCATACAGACCGGACAAATGGTAAGCCACCAATATCGCCACGCAGACAGCCAATACGGGATAGGCGGTGGATTTCATCGACACGCCCAGTCCTGCAATGATGTTGGTGCCGTGACCGGTAGTTGACGCCTGGGCGATATGGCGTACCGGATGGAAGTCGGTGCCTGTGTAGTATTCAGTGATGTAGACCATCAACCCGGTCAGCACGATACCGACTACGGTGGATAACAGCAGCGGCATAAATTGGTCTTCAGGTACCACCAGTTTGGTGACTACCCCAAAACCGATTAACGATAAACCTGCCGCCCACCATAAACCGGTGTATAGCGCCGACATGATTTTTTTACCGGGTTTGGCTTTAACCATTGAACAACCGACGATGGAAGCGATGATAGACACCGCGCCCAACAGCAGCGGATACAATGCGGCCTGCCCCCCCATATCCGGCATAAGTAACGAGCCCAACAACATGGTGGCGATCAAGGTAACAACATATGTTTCAAACAGATCCGCTGCCATCCCGGCGCAATCACCGACGTTGTCGCCGACGTTGTCCGCAATCACGGCAGGGTTGCGTGGATCGTCCTCAGGAATACCGGCTTCTACCTTACCAACCAGGTCGGCGCCAACGTCCGCACCTTTGGTGAAAATGCCGCCGCCTAAACGGGCGAAGATGGAAATCAGCGAAGCGCCGAATGCCAGACCTATCATCGGTTTGAGCATATCGTGCTGGGTGAGGGTTGAGCCTGCTGCATTGTGCAGCAACATCCAGTAGAAAAGCGTCACACCCAGCAATCCCAGTCCGACGACCAACATGCCGGTGATGGCGCCGCCTTTAAATGCGACATCCAAAGCAGGATTGACTCCCTTGGTGGCGGCCTGAGCAGTACGCACATTGGCGCGCACCGACACATTCATGCCGATAAAACCGCAGGCACCGGACAAGACGGCGCCAATTAAAAATCCTAGTGCTGTCGTCATGCCGAGATCAGGTACGACGGCGATGACGATAAATAGAATCACACCGACTAGTCCGATGGTGCGATATTGACGCGACAAATATGCTGCCGCTCCTTGTTGAATCGCCGCCGCAATATCTTGCATGCGCTGATTTCCTGCATCCTGCTTCAATATCCAGGCCCGCGAGACCAAGCCATACAGAACCGCCAGCAATCCACATCCAATGACAAACCACAAGCCTGTTACCATTGCAAATCTCCTTTTTATTATAAAAAAAACGACGATTTCTCAACCAGCAAACAAATGCAATTTATGACCACTGCAGGGCACTACTTTACGCGCTCAACTTTGCAACTACCATCCGACAAAAAACGATAGACATCAAAAAAAAAAGCGGACATTCATGTCCGCTTTTTTTAACTTTCCAACGCCGTGAATGCTTTATCACGAATCATTTCGACAGCACCGACGCCGTCAATCTTGCGATATTTTGGTGCCCCAGGGCGACCCGATTTTGCCCAGTCACCGTAGTATCCGACCAGCACTTCGGTTTGACTGTGATACACCGCCAGACGCTTGGTGACGGTTTCTTCTTTATCGTCGTCACGCTGGATCAATTCATCACCGCTCACATCATCTTTACCTGCCACTTTCGGCGGATTGAATTTAATATGATAGGTACGACCGGATGCAGGATGAACCCGGCGACCACTCATACGCTCGACGATTGCACTGTCCGGTACGGCGATTTCCAGAACATAGTCTATGGCCACGCCAGCATCTTTCATGGCATCAGCCTGCGGTGTAGTGCGGGGAAATCCGTCAAACAGATAACCGTTGGCGCAATCACTTTCTTTTAAACGATCTTTGACCAATCCGATAATGATGTCGTCTGAAACCAGTCCACCTTCATCCATCACTTTTTTTGCAGCCAGGCCAAGTGGCGTTCCGGCTTTGACTGCCGCGCGCAACATATCACCGGTAGAAATTTGCGGGATACCATATTTTTCTTTGATGTAGTTAGCCTGCGTGCCTTTACCTGCTCCAGGTGGGCCTAACAAAATAAGACGCATAGTTGTTTTCCTAAAAGAGTATTAAATTATTTATCGTTACTAATGCTGCTGATATTTTTATCTGTGCTTATTTTAAGCTGCATTTTTAAACTAGCTACTGCGCTGTGTTGTCGCCATGGGAGAGTTATTATTTTTGGCTGCACAGCAGGTCACACAAAACTTACCATAAAAAGTCGACGTAAATAACTTAATTTGGGGGTTTACAAATGCAATCAGGTGCTGAACATTTTTTGTCGCAGCCCCGGAAATTAACCTTTTTTTAACGCAAATGCAAGCACGAACGCGCAACGGACAACATAGTCAGCTGACTTCATGCTGCAAATAATAGTGCTGCACACGCAGCAAATCTTCCGGCGTATCGACACCGGCAGCAGGAACATCGGGCGTGACATGCACCGCTATCGGATAACCATTCCATAATACCCGCAGCTGTTCCAGCACTTCGCACTTCTCAAGCGGCGCGACTTCCAGCGTGGAATATTTTTGCAGGAAGGCGTTCGTGTAGGCATATAAGCCGATGTGACGGAACACGCGATAATCTGACGGTAGCTCGGACTTCGACACGGCAAACCCATCACGATTCCATGGGATGGTGGCGCGTGAAAAATATAAGGCGCGTCCCATTTTGTCCAGCACGACTTTGACGACGTTCGGATTAAATGCTTCTTCCGCGCTGGTAATCGGATGTGCAGCAGTCGACATTTGCACGCCATGCCGAATTTGCGCCGCTGTCGCGGTAATTAAAGCCGGCTCGATTAACGGCTCATCACCCTGAACATTGACGATGACGGCGTCGTTCGGCAAACCCAGCATGGCCGCAACTTCGGCGATACGATCGGTTCCAGACTGATGATCGGCTCTGGTCAGGTAGGCTGTGATGCCGAATCGCTGACATGCATCAACGATACTTTGGTCGTCGCACGCCACCACAACCAGTTCGGCGCCGGATAATTTTGCCTGTTCTGCAACACGCACGACCATTGGTTTGCCAGCCAGATCAGCCAGTGGTTTATTGGGTAGGCGAGTCGACGCCAAACGCGCAGGAATGATGACGCAAAAATTATTACGACCATTAAAAGTAGTTGTCCGTAATAGTGTCATTGTTTTAGCTTAGTGTTGTAGTATCTGCACTATTGATATTCGCGCCGTCATTCAGATCACGCGCCTGATCTGCCCACATGATGGGAATATCATCGCGTACCGGATACGCCAGTCGGTCGCCTTTGCAGATCAACTCCTGTGCCGGCTTGTCGTAGACCAGCGGACCTTTACACAGCGGGCAAACCAAAATTTCTAATAAACGGGGATTCACATACTTCTCCACTCAGTGTCAGCTTAATTGATGCAGCTTAATTGTTTTAATCGTTCCAGTACCGTGTTGAGCATGCTGTTGTCGATGTCAGCTTCTACAGCAACGACCCAGAGGCGGGGATCCGCAGCGACATCTTTAATTTGCCTACATTTTACTGCATCCTTTTCGGTAATCAGTATGATGTCGGCAGATAAATGTTCAAACGGATTGTCTGTGTAACTAAAATGATCAGGTAGCGGCAGCGCTGAAAATTCAACCCCCTGCTGGCGCAACATGGAAAAAAATCGTTCTGGATTACCTATTCCGGCAGCTGCGACTATCTTTAATCCGGAATCAAATGCCGCAAGTTCGTTAACACGGCCGTCATCCATCAGTTGTCTGGCGCTGCTTCCCACCAACTGCATGCGCACCGTATTCGATGGCAGCGACGCAGGTATTGCTTCGCCCTGGTTCAAATTCGCTACCGTAATGTCACGTCGCCGACTGGCAGGTTCACGCAGCGGACCGGCGGGCAGCAACCAGCCGTTTCCGACGCCGCGCGCATCAAATAACATAATTTCCATATCGCGCTGCAAGGCATAATGCTGCAACCCATCGTCTGCAACGATGACATCGACTTCAGGAAAATGTGTCAACAAAGCACGCCCGGCTGCGACCCGACTGCGCCCAACTACGACGGGACAGTTACTGCGCTGCGCGATCAGTATCGGCTCATCGCCCACGTCCTGTGCCTGCGCGTGTTCAGTCACTACAACCGGAACACCGTGTTTGCTGCCATAGCCGCGGGAAATGACAGCAGGTTGATAACCGGCCTGTTTCAACTGTTTTAAGAGCCATATCGTCAACGGCGTTTTGCCGGTACCACCCACAAAAATATTACCGACCACAATCACCGGCACTGCCAGTTTTTGGCGTTGCAGCCAGCCGCAGCGGTATAAAAAAATACGCAACCCGAGCATCAAGCCAAATACAAGAGACACCGGCCAGAGCAGACACGCCAGCAAGCCGCGGTTCATCCATGCGCGCATGAACGTAGCGCCAGTTCGCCGGCCAGTCATGGCAGAACGAACCTCTGCGCATGGTTATTGCACATGGGCCTGTGCGGCAAAGGTGATTTTGGATAATCCTGCGATACGCGCCGCTTCTAAAATATCAATGACGGATTGATGGCTGGTTGCGCCATCCGCATTAATAATCACCACAGGATCGATTTGATTGGTGCCGCCGGCCGACATGTCACTGACCGTCTTTTTCAGATTTTCAGCCAGGTCGTTGACATCAATTTTAGCGATGGGTTTTTGATTGATCTTGTAATTGCCTCGCGCATCCACCCCAATTTGAATTTCATTCGGATGTTGTTGCGCCACGCTGGCATCTGCCGTCGGCAGATTGATCTGTAATTCGGTAAAGCGGCTGTATGTGGTGGTGACCATAAGGAAAATTAAGATCACCAACAGCACATCAATAAATGGAATTAAATTGATCTCAGGGTCATTACGATTCTTGCTGCCTTTGCGGAAATCCATAGTTAGTTAACCTTCACTTGCGATTTCCATGAACGGTATCAACAAACTTCACCGCCTGTTGCTCCATCTCGACGATGAAACCATCTACCAGTGCGCAGAAATGGCGGTAAAAGAATATAGTCGGCATGGCGATCAGAATACCAAACGCCGTGTTATACAACGCGACCGAAATGCCGTGCGCCAGTTGAACAGGGTTGGCACCGGTTGCATTTTGCGCGCCAAAAATTTCTATCATCCCGACCACGGTACCGAACAGACCCATCAATGTCGCCAGCGACGCGATGGTACCCAGGGTGGTTAGAAAACGACCCAGATCATGTGCAGCTGCGTGACCCGCTTCCTCTATCGCTTCTTTCATCACGTCACGCGGCGCATCGACGTTGCGCAGACCAGCTGCCAAAATCCGGCCCAACGGGGAGTTCTGTTCCAATTTATCGACCACGTCGCGGCTTATTTTTCCGTTGTGATAAACACGGATCACTTCATCCAGCAGCGTCTTGGGCATGATATTTTTTTCACGCAGTGACAAAGACCGTTCAATAATCAACGCCAACGCAATAATCGACGCTATTAATAAAAAATAAATTGGCCAACCAGCTGATTGTAATATCGCGAACAATGCACACTCCCTATGAATATTTATAGGACTTACGGAAAATTGTCCCAGCAAGGCACGGCAATGCGGCTGGGGCAGTTTTGCGTAAGTCCTAATTTAAAAACACAAGTCCGCAATGTATCCTGTTGTGTGTCTCTGAGCAAGTATCTTCAAATCAGAAGCGCGTTATAAAAAGACTCTGTTTGATGGAGTCATACCAAAAAGAACACTAAGAACACTAAGAAGAAAACCAAACCGGGAACCGACTTCAAAGTTTTGCACAACCTGTGTGGGTAACTTTGTGTGCAAGTCATGACAAGGTAGTCCAAGCGATTGATTTACATCGGGATTTAACAACATGCTCACAATCTGGGCAGCGCCGATTTTTGATGTCAGGTTGGGACGCAAAGTTTTGCACACAATATGTTGATAACTTTGTGGGCAAGCTTGGTATAGAAACTTAAGCACTTGATTTTAATCAGAATATTGATAGTGATTAGAATTGCAGCAGCTTATTTTATGTGACCTTCCTGTGGATGCTTTAAAATTCACCCTACTTTTTCAGCGCCCAATTCCCCGCCATGCCAAATGACTCCCCCTATATCCCGCCGCAAGTAATCACTGTGGCAGAATTAAACCAGACCGTTGCGCGCCTTTTGGAGCGCAGCATTCCGTTGTGCTGGATATCTGGTGAAGTATCGAATTTCACCCGCGCCAGTTCAGGACATTGGTATTTCACACTCAAAGACGCGCAGGCGCAGGTACGTGCCGTGATGTTTAAAAGCCGGGCGATGGCCTGCGATTTTATCCCGCGGGAAGGCGAAAAAATTGAAGTGCGCGCGACGGTGACGTTATATGCGCCACGCGGCGATTATCAGATCAACGTGGAAGGTATCCGTCGTGCCGGTCTGGGGAATTTGTACGAGGCGTTTCTGCAGCTCAAACAAAAACTGAGCAATGCCGGACTGTTTGATACGGCGCGCAAACAGGCACTGCCGCAGTTCCCGACATGTATCGGGATCGTCACCAGTCCGCAGGCTGCTGCACTCAGAGATATATTGATTACGCTACACCGCCGCGCGCCCCACGTTGCCGTCATCATTTACCCAACGCCGGTACAGGGAGTTGGAGCGGCGCAGAAAATTGCGCAGGCGATTGAACTTGCCGTTGCCAGAAATGAGTGCGATGTGCTGATCGTAGCGCGCGGCGGTGGCAGCATTGAAGATCTCTGGGCTTTTAACGACGAGCAGCTCGCCTATACGATTGCCAATTGCCCGCTCCCGGTAATCTCAGGTATCGGTCACGAAACAGATTTCACCATTGCCGATTTCGTTGCCGACATGCGCGCTCCCACACCCACCGCTGCAGCGGAAATTGCGGTGTATGCGCGAGTTGATCTGATGCTGCAACTTGAAAAACACACGACGCATTTGCGCCGCACCATGCGTCGCTGTCTCGATGTGGAAAATCAAAATCTGGATAGCTATTCACGACGCCTGATCAGCCCACTGGCGTATGTACGCAGTGAACGCGCAAGGATGTCGAGTCTGCACATGCAACTCAAACACATCGTAACGAATTCACGCAAACAGGCTTATTTTCAGTTTGAGCAATTGAGACAAAAGCTGGTGACACAATCGCCCGACATCGCCCGGCAGAAAAATCAGCTGCAGCAATTTTCCCGGCAAATGCAAAACAAAACGCAGCAATTTCTTTATGTGAAAAAAATGGATTTGGACAGCCTGCAGTCGCAACTCGAATTACTAAATCCACAACGAACGCTGGAACGCGGTTACGCAATCATCATGGATAGTCGTGGCCACCTCATTCAGCAAACCGGACAATTCACAGCGCCAGGCAGCATTACCGTCAAACTGGCTGATGGAGATGTCGGCCTGGATATCGCCGGTGTTCAACAAAAGTTAATTTAGCCGCTGCAAACTAGTCTCATCCACATTACAATGCTAGGCTGAACCATGTAGCAATCGATCATTGAGTTTTATTACGGAGGAAAAAATGGAACATACATTGCCCGCACTACCTTATGCGTTAGACGCGTTAGCCCCACATATTTCAAAAGAAACGCTGGAATACCACTACGGCAAACATCATCAAGCCTATGTCACGAATTTGAATAATCTAATCAAAGGCACCGAGTTTGAAAATTCTACGCTGGAAGAAATCATCAAAAAATCATCCGCCGGTATTTTTAATAATGCTGCGCAAATCTGGAATCACACTTTTTACTGGAATGGCTTAAAACCACAAGGCGGCGGTACACCGTCCGGTGCATTGGCTGCAGCCATCAATGCGAAATGGGGCTCGTTCGAGGCCTTCAAAGAAGCGTTTACCAAATCATGCATAGGTAACTTCGGTTCAAGCTGGACCTGGTTGGTGAAAAAAGCCGATGGCACTCTCGATATCGTGAATACTTCTAACGCTGCGACACCATTGACGACAACTGACAAACCATTGATCACCTGTGATTTATGGGAACATGCTTATTACATCGATTATCGCAATGCCCGTCCAAAATATGTGGAAAATTTCTGGCAATTAGCTAACTGGGATTTTGCTGCAGCTAATTTTGCGTAATGCCGGTTCTAAGTTGTTTGGTGAGAATATATCCGTAGCCAGTAGAAAATATTCGTAACTGTAAAGGGCCTTCTGAAAAATCAGAAGGCCCTTTGGTTTTATGAGGTTCTTATTTTCATTGGAACGAAGTGATGCATAGTTGATTGAACGAATAATTCCTATGTGATAGATTGACTGGGTAGCAAATAATCCCAACTCTCTCAAGGAAAAAATATGAAACAATATGGAGCAGAATTTTTTGGTACATTTTGGTTAGTACTGGGTGGTTGCGGAAGCGCAGTCCTTGCAGCCGGCTTTCCTGGATTTGGAATTGGATTTGCTGGCGTTGCGTTGGCGTTTGGCCTGACTGTCGTGACCATGGCTTACGCAATTGGGCATATCTCCGGATGCCATTTGAATCCGGCAATTTCAATTGGACTTTGGGTTGGTGGACGCTTCCCAGCTAAAAAAGTCATCCCCTATATTTTGTCCCAGGTCTTTGGCGGCTTAGTGGCGGGTGGTGTACTTTACTTGATTGCTAGCGGCAAAGCTGGCTTTGACTTTTCCGGTGGCTTCGCGGCGAATGGATTCGGTGAGCACTCACCGGGTAAATATTCGATGGCAGCGGGCTTTTTATGTGAAGTCGTTATGACCATGATGTTTTTGCTGATCATTATGGGTGCCACTGATAAACGTGCGCCGGCTGGCTTCGCACCCTTGGCAATTGGTTTGGGATTAACGTTAATTCACCTGGTCAGCATCCCGGTAACCAATACATCGGTTAATCCCGCGCGCAGTACTGCAGTTGCTCTATATGTTGGAGATTGGGCTGTTGCCCAGCTGTGGATGTTCTGGGTTGCGCCTATCGTCGGCGCAATTTTAGGGGCTTTGGTCTATCGCTTTTTAGGTGGCGAAGAAAAGAGCTAGATTATTTGCACATTCAAAATAAGCGCAGCGTCGGCACTGCGCTTATTTTATTTTGTTACGCTGTCTTTTCGAGTCAACTATCTCGTCAGGCGCAGCCCAACCGACAAAGCGTGGTTCAACCTACCACCTTATTTCGAGATACCCAGCAATTGTTTTTTCAAGGCAGTGTCCACCGGATTATCGCCTATCCAAATTTTTAACACCGCGTTAAAGAAAGCGACGTCTTGAAATGTGCTACCCAATTGTTTGCCATTGACGAACATATTGGTTCCGACATTCGGCACCCACTCCATAGAAATAACGTCACCCTTTTTCAACACCGGCACCTCTGAAAACAACTGACCGAATTGAATGAACTGATTGGTCATTTTTGCCCGGTCCGTTAAATTGGTATTTCTCTTCACCCCGTCCATAAACGCCTGAGCCATATCGTCACTGCTGACGTCTCTCAACATGGTCAAATTAATTTGCTTGGGACCGGTACCAGACAATACGGTATCCGCGGTATTTTTAGATTCGGGCAGATAAAGTCCGATTACGTAGACTTTAAAAATTCTGATCTTGTAGCGTATGCCGACGCCATTTAATTTTAAGGTGGTATTCGATGCCTGTACGGTATCGTCTATCTTCATCCCTGCTACTTCCACTGCCTGCGCCATCGTTGCAAGACCAAGAACCACGCACAACAGCAATGCTTTGATAGATGATTTCATATCTCACCTCATGTTTTTTCGTCAATCAATTTAATTATTATTTCCACCGCGAATGATTATTGTATCGTAGAAAATATGTGGATAGAAAAATGGCGTGATTAAATTTAAAGGTTAAATTAAATAATCACGCCATTCTTTTTTATTTACTCAAAAAGCTTTTCACTTTTTCCATCCATGATTTGCTTTGAGGACTGTGCTTGGCACCGCCCTCCGCGGTGAGTTTTTCAAAATCTCGCAACAGGTCTTTTTGTTTTTCGGTTAACTTGACCGGCGTTTCAATCACCACATGACAGAACAAATCGCCGGGATATCCGGATCGCACACCCTTCACTCCTTTACTGCGCAAACGGAAAGTTTTTCCGGTCTGCGTGCCTTCCGGGATGGTAAAACTGGCTTTACCGTTTAAGGTCGGCACTTCAATTTCGCCACCCAGGGTTGCCTTGGCAAACGATATCGGCATTTCGCAATGCAGATCATCGCCATCGCGTTGGAACACTGCGTGCGGCTTGGTGTGAATTTCCACGTACAAATCACCCGGAGGTCCGCCGTTCATGCCAGGCTCACCGTTGCCGGATGAACGTATCCGCATGCCGTCATCAATCCCCATCGGGATTTTGACTTCCAGCGTCTTGTTGCGTTTAATCCGACCGACACCGGAACAGCTAGGACAAGGTTCAGGAATAATTTTTCCGGTCCCGTGGCACTTAGGACAGGTCTGCTGAATACTGAACAATCCCTGCTGCATTCTTACCTGGCCGTGACCGGCACAGGTTGTACAGGTAACTGGCGAGGTGCCAGGTTTTGCGCCGGTGCCATGACAGGGTTCGCATTCATCCCATGACGGTACGCGTATGGTCGTATCAAAACCTTCCGCTGCCTGCTCTAGTGTGATCTCCAGGTTGTAGCGCAAATCGGCGCCACGATAAACCTGAGGGCCGGAACTGCGACCACGTCCGCCGCCACCGCCAAAGATATCGCCGAAAATATCACCGAATGCATCGGCAAACCCGCCAGCACCGCCACCGCCA